>WLWF01000924.1_pt1 | contig 26769 bp, 36 predicted proteins | sample 6718331 | NCBI WGS metagenome assembly WLWF01 (sample SAMN12718692, study PRJNA515312) | sponge metagenome | isolation source: marine sponge | host: Mycale hentscheli | place: New Zealand: South Island, Marlborough, Capsize Point | collected 2003-05-01
TAATTGAAGAACCTGCGTATGATGCTGATAGTTTTCTGACTGAATATGCTGCTTCTACATTAGCCCCATATACATCTAATAATAATGTAGACGTAACCAACGCTTGTCCATTAATGCTTGCAATAGCCGATGCATTATGGTTATCTACTGATGCAATATCAGCAGCTGTTACCCCATTAAGTCTATCTATATTAGGCATAGATTACTATCTTCTATAATCAGTAAATCCTCCATACTTCTTACCTGCTTTCTTAGCCTCACTTCTACCAGCAGATAAAAGTTTCTCTATGAATGCATCAGTAACAGGTACAACTTCTATGTGAGTTGTAAGATGATTGCTTTTATCAGCTTTAAATGTATCATGATTTGCATATACTTTGTATTCCATATTAGCAGACATGCTTTCTACGTCTATAACAATTTTATGAATATCAAGATATGCTTTTGGCACTGATAAACCTTTAAATGTAATTGAACCTTGTAATGCCATTTTTTCTAAAATTTTATTTTAATAATATAAAGTCTTGAGATGGGTTAAAATAAATTAGTGTGCCACTTATTGGATTATCAACAATATATCCAGCTATTCTAACATATTGACCTGATGTAGAAGGAGCAGTGGTAGACAAATTATCATTAATGAAGTATACAGTTTGTCCAACTGTACCTGTAATTGAAGAAATTCTTATTAATCCTTTTAATAGAATACCATCTGCTTTTGAGTTGGTAATAGTCATACCAATCATACCAGTCATTTTTGCAGCACTTGTTATATCTGATACTGCAGCTAAATCACTTCCTCCTGGAGAACCCGCGCTAACATGATAAGGTTTTGCTGCTGATACAACACCTGTGATAGTTGGTATATATTTATCACCCTTAGCACTTGATGTTGCACCTACATCAGAACTTATATCACTATTCTGAAATGCAGTAGTTGTAGTATCTGCATCATCTTTCCAAATAGGCTCTAAATCAGAATTAAGTGAAAGAACTTGTCCTTCAGTACCAGCTGTCGCTGGTTGTTTAATAAAATACTTTGACAAAAGGTCATACTTTTTAGAATAAGTACAACTTCCGTCCCATATCCATTTTTTTGGTATTAATACTTCTTTTGCCATTTTATATACATTAAAAAACCCCAATCCCTACTAATAATAGAGATGTGGGGTTCCTATTTTAATAATTAACTAAGCATTTTCATATTGCTTAAAGTTCTACGCTCATATTCCATGAACACTGTAAAGATGTGTTCTGTAATGCATTTAAATTATTCATTGCCAATCCTAACAACAAAACATCCCCCTCTTCTACTTTTTCAGTAACTGTGTGTGAGAGTGTAAAGTTAAAATAGAATTTATCGTCTGATGAACAAGATATGTCTGGTGCTTTGTCAGAAATAGACTCTAACATTACTATGGTGCTATCACAAGCGGCTGCCTGCATTACGTTTGCTTTAGGAAGTCTCATAATAGCACTACAAGCTCCAAGCGTGTTAGCTGCAACTCCTGCTCTAATTGCTGCAATATTCCAAGATAAATTGATAATAGAACCTACTGGGATGTCAAAAGGTACAGTAATACCTGCCCCTAAGTCTTCTTCAGTAATTACTGCAGTAGAACCACTAGCTGTGTTTATAGTTGCGGTAGATGTGTTACTTCCCCAATCAGTTGATGCCCACGTAGAAGCTACTTTTACTGATGGAAGACCTGAAATAAAAGAAGCTGCTATCCCATATTCTTGAGGAGAAGCTATTGTTTGTGGAAAATCAGAACTTCCTGCCGAAACACGAAAGTTAGATGCGCCTAACAATAGTTTATCTTTAGCTGGAGAAGCTGTTTTCTTCCCATAAGCTACAATGTTTCCTTCTTCGTTAATATATATTTGGCAATTTACAAGACCCGCCTTTTTAGCTGCAGCATCATCTTTGTAAACTGGTAAGGACCCCAGAATAGAAGACAGTCTTACGTATCCTGCAGGTATATTACAATTTAATCCTAATGTTTCTGACTTAGGTATGGCAACGTCAAAATGTTTTTTAGACATAATAATATATTTTTAAAAAAAAGGGGGAGGAAACCCTCCCCCGATTTAGTTAGGTGAATTATGCTAACGCTTCGCAATCAAGAGACCCTCCGAGAGCATCTATGATTTGAGTGTAGCTACAACCTGCAGCGTGAGGAATCAAGAAGATATATCTAATTTCTTCTCCCATTCTGCGGCTTGCAGTTCCAGCGTAAGGGTTACGTCTCAACTTAACTGTGAACTTGTCGTACTGAACGCAAGGCTCAAGTTTAGTTTCGAAACCGCTTAGGTAACCTTCAGCGTAGCTCTTTCTTGGAGAGATACCAGCGAAGTATTCTGCAGAAGCTTTCTCTTGCTTCATGTAGTTGATACCCCAACCAGTTCCATCGAAGTCTCTCTCGTGACGAGTTACTCTGAATGGAGTAGTTACGAATTTGTAACCTTCCATCAACACTGCAGGAGCTTCACCACCTGATACTTGGATTTTAACTCCTTTAGGAGTGAAAGTACCAATTTGGTCAGCAAGCATTGCTGGAGGACATAGGTAAGCGTTCTTAGCAACGAATTTGATACCACATTCGCAATCGTCAGGGAACTCTCCACCGACTCCTGTTATTGTGATTACTACGGTACCAGAGTTTGTTCCAAATCCTGCAGCTGTAGCTAAATCAACAGTAACAGTGTCTCCTACTGCGTATCCTGAACCTGCAGCCTTTAGCCTAGTAGTTACTTCATCAATAGTACCTGATGCTCTGATAGTGAAATTGAAGTCACCTCCTGTTCCACTACCTGTAGTGGTTACTCCAGTATCTCCTGTACCTGCATCATTAGTTGCTACATCAGCGGTCAATACTGCAGCACTAGAATCTACTGTGAAAGAAGTAATTTCTCCTTCAGCAGGGGTTCTTTCAGACCATGCAGAAAACTCATAGTCATCTGGCATAGCTGGGAAAATAGGCTCTGGAGTTTCGCAATCTTCACATACAGGAGAGGATAGTTGTGTACCTGTGTAACGTGCTCTACACTCTCCAATATCATCAGTAAGTGAAGCTACACTTAAATCAGGGAAAGCAGCTTGCAATTCAGCAAGTTTTGTCGTAGCAGCAGCAGCTTTAGCATCTTGAGTAGCAAAAGGACCACAATCTAAATCTACATCAAGCTCGATAGTTCTAGAGAATACATCACACTGCTTCCCTTCAACCCATGCAATATCAGTAGCAGAGTAAGTAACAATACAAACATTGTCTCCTTCTCCTACAAATGATACTTCAATATCACTTGCAGCAACACTAGCGTTAATTCCTATAACAGCTGCTATAATCGCATCAAGACCTGGGTCTGCATCCGCAACTAATACCCAAGTTAAAGAGTTGAGAGGTCCGTCAGCTCTTCCTTGTGAATGAGCTGCAGAAGTAGTAACACCTGCAATACCATTAAGGGCTCCTACAAGGGCACCATCAGTAATGTTTGCATCGTCATCATCTGCAACAAGTTTCCATACATAACCTCCTGGTATTTCTGTAGCACCGCCTGGACAAGTGTCACAGTCAGTAAGAATTTTAGTTACTTCAGAAGTTCCATTTCTTAATAATGTAGCAGGCTCTCTGAAGTCCTCTGCTGGAGCATTAGGGTCGATAACTTGGTAAGTTGAAGTAGAACCTTCTCTTGCGATTCTTTCTACAACAACATCGTCAGCTAAATCAGGGTCTGTAAGTGCCCATGCTTGTACTTGAGCAAGTGCTTCAGCAGTACCTTCGTCACATCTCTCTAATGTAGAGTAAGTAACTGTACTTGCTGCAACTTTTTCAGGAGCACAAGAGTAAGTACCGATAACTTCTACTAAGTCACCTACTTTGATAGATGCACCTGTACCCATATCAGAACCTGCACGAAGTTCATGCTCTCTGATAGTATCTACTAAATCAGATGTAATAGACTTACAAGAAGTGTTAGCACATGGGCTAAGACAGTTGTCGCATGCTTCAGGAGAACCTGAGAATACGTTAAATGTCATTTCAGCAACTCCATCACGGAAACCGAGATAAGAAAGTTGCTCACCGAATAGTTTCAATGAAACTGTAGTAGCCTGGTTCTCTTGTAGTTTGATACCAGTACCAGCTGTACCATTATAACCTAAAGTTACTTCAGAGTAAACTGGTGCTTTTGCTGTGTCATAAGTCACATCAAGAACGTCCTCTCTTTTGAAAGGAATGGTAGCAAAGTTTTTGTTTGTCATGTTACCAGCATCTTGAGTTCTTCCTGTACCTACTTGGATTTGGAATAATTCATTTTTGCCGTAAGCATCCAAACCATTAACAGCTGCTATACCATCTGCAGTTTTTGAAGCTACTCGGAAAATACCTACCTGCCCATTGGCAAGTCTTAGTGACCCTCTGCCTGCTGGGGCCACTGATTGTTGTCCTAAATCTGATAGGACCATCAGCCTTGAATATGCTGAATTGTGGGAACGTGAATTCATAGTGTTAAAATTTAATTGTTGTTAATAATCCTGTCCTTGTTAATTGTTACTAAATTGGCATCGCCATAATTTCTAAAGAACGACTCAGCGCACATAGAAATTACTTTGTTGACCCACCAATCGGTGCCTTCTGGGTCTATGTCTGTAGATGCAGTATCATCTATTTTTATGTAACCTTCAATGTCAATAGGACGAGGGAACCTGTAATAGGTTACTATACCTCTGTCAATTGTGAAGTCTTTTGTGTAAACATTTAGGTTGTTATTACCTATATAATAAGGTGCTTCTCGGTACCTTATAGAAGGTGCGTTATTAGCATCGATAGCTAATTGCTCTTGGTCAAAGTTTTTTATCTCGAATAAACTAAGACGGATGCCTTTACATTCGTCTGTGTCTACGTAAGCATATGCACTTGACACCTCAAACCAATCATCGTTAAGGTCTAACGGTACTATATTATCTATAGCTGGTAAAGGTTGAACATTACTATCGACCTCTAAGAACGCCTCGACATCTATAATGTCTTCATCATTTCTGAAGTCTAGACAATAATCGAGGAACCTAATTTGTTCTTCATTATAAAGAAGTACGAACCTATCTTTAGAAGCTACTATATTATTAGAGCTTAAGTTTCTGTTTACTTTAGTTAGAAATCTTAAGTATGCTTCTTGTACGTTCATTATTATTCACTCTGCAATTGCTCTAAAAGCTCTTCGTTTCCGACTTTTGTAAGGGTGACGTAAGCTTGTTGAGTAGTTCTTCCTAGCTTTTCTCCTTCAAAATAGAAGGTGCCTTCTTCTTTAATAATTTTTCTTCTCTTAATGAAGTCACTAATTCTGTTTTTAATTAGTACTTCTTCGTAATCAGTATTTTTGATTGTCTCTAGAATGTAATCTAGGTTTCTAACATCAGATACCCATCTCTCAAGAAGTGATAACATTACACCTTTTGTAGCACTCTGTCCTCTACGTAAAGCTCCTACATATTGTAAGTATTGCTTTAGTTTATCAGAGTCTTTTGCGTACATGTTACCAAACCAAGTCATAACTTCTAATTTCTTCTCCGAAGTAGAAGTTTGGTCATTGGTAGTCTTTGTAGTGTCTACAATAGCATACAAAGAACCGTTGTATCTTGGGTTACTACCATCGCAGTTAGGTGTGATTTGTCCTCCTCTGTAAGCTAAGTAAAGCTTAAAGTATTTGTCCATATCTGCTGTATCGATAATAGAATTGTGAGATAAATCAATACCACAGTGTTCTGAAGCTAAAAAGTCCTTCTCAGTTAAATTAGGATTAGTCTTAATGTAGTTAGCAAGTTTCGACTCATACCAATCGATAAGGTTCTTTCTTTCTTTAAGAATTTTAGTTATCTCTGTTTTAGACTTACCTCTAAATTCTGATGAATTTTCATCAAATCCAGTGTCATATCTACCAGTCTCAGGGTTACCTACGAACAAGCATCTTGCTGGTTCAGCTGTGTATGATACCATTTTATACCTATTGATTTCTCTCAAGGCTCCTGGTGTTGAATCGTCTACTTTTTCTACAATACGATAAATTCTGTCTTTAGCGACTTCAAAGCATTCTGAATACATAATTGGTTAATTTAAGTGGTTTTTAATGTTGTAAGTTTCCTTACTTTAATTTTTTAAGGGTTAGAGCCAGCCGAGCTCTTTGCCCCATTTTATCTTTGCGTTTAGCTGTCTTTTTAAGCCAAGATACTTTTATGTTGCCATCTTTATCGATAGCTTTGTCTCTTTTGGCTGCAGCTTTTAGTGCTCCAGGTTTCTTGATGGCCCCTTTAATCCAATTCTTGGACTTTCCTTGTTTACCTCCGCTTCTTTTTCTAGAGCAAGAAGATATTCCGTGGATACCATCACCTTGAGGATTACTAAATGGAGACCTCATAAGGTATTAATTACCCTCTGAAAGGGGACTTTTTGCCTCCCATTTCTTGGACTCCAAAACCTCCTTTTGCATCTCTATTTCGATTTACAGGGGATTTTGTTTTAGGTCTAGGGCCATCCATATTTCTTTTAGCCTTCTTAGCAGTGCTTTTAGCTTTTTTTGATTTACCTCCTCCTTGTTGTGGAGCTACAAAGTCTGGGTCTATTTGCCCCCCATACTTATCTGCCATTACAGAAGTGACAGGATTTTCACCTGCTGCGGTATTTTGTCTGTTTTGAATCAGCATTTTCTCAAAATCAGACATAGGACTAGGTGCACTTACATTAGAAAAAGTGTTACCTAATGGTTGACCTCCATACTTATCTACCATTACAGAAGTGACAGCAGGGTTACCAAGACCTGATAAATACTGCGAAAATTGAGCATCAGTCATTGAGCCAGAACCTCCACGAGGGTCAGCCACTTGCTTTCTTGTTACTTTTTTGCTTTTTGCTTTGCTTCTTGTGTTCTTACGTTTAGCCATTATTTCTAATTATATTATTGTTTAAAAGGAGACTTCTTAGAGTTGTCAACACCCATTCTTTGTGTTTCATCTTTTTTAGGAGAAGCCTTTTTAACAGCTACTTTTTCTTGTTTAGAAGAAGATGAACCTGCTTCACTTTTAAGCTGATTAGCAATTTTAATCAATTGATTAGCAATTTTTTCTGCTTTACCTCCGTCCATTCTTTTTTTGTAGCCCATTACTTAAAATTTAAAAAGTGGGGGAGAGTTACTCCCCCATTTTAAAGGTTATCTTAAAACTCGTTAGTTTCAAGTTTCTCAATCATTACGACTCGAGACTTGTCTGGAATCCATGCTGACATTGAAGACATGCAGGTGAACTCTCTACCAGGCTGTGGTCGTGAGTAGTTGAAGCCTTGCTCAAATACTGGTCCGTTAGTAGAACCGTAAGCGAAATCAGGCACATTTTTAGGCTTAACGATGTAAAGGTTATTTGTACCTTTTGAAGCCTCGTCAATTTCAACTCCTTTTGGCATTACGCTTCTGTCGAAGATGTTGCTGTACATTGGGTCAGTGATATCCCACATAACCAAAGTCCAAGAACGCTTAGACAATCCAGCAGAGTATCCTCGGCTGATGTAGTCGCCAAAGCTATCGTAATCAAGAGATGGGTCGTGCTCAACTCTTACGTTTCCGATTCCGTTAAGGAATGCTTCACCGATAGCATATGATTGATACTGTAAGTTGTATCTGTCGTTACCAGAAAGAACCTTCACTGGAAGAGCCTCTTGGTCAATGTGTACTGGAGTAGTATTCTTGAATTCTTCTTTGAATAGCTCACGAACTAAGTTGTGTGCGTTGAATCCAGCTTTGAATACCATTCGTCTGTCATGAATCTGAATAGATGTACCATGATAGATGATTTCAGCAGCTTTTTGAATGTACTGACGTAATTCATTAACATTTTTGTAGATGAATCTGTGACCTCTACGTAATTGGTGGTAAAGACCTTCGTTAACAATCTTAGAACCGTTGATTCCTGTGATTGTAGCACCTCGGTCAAACATCATACCCATTGCAGTAAGCTTCATCAACTCAGCCATTGCAAGAGCTTCCATGATAGGTTGAACTCGAACTGTGTTCTTAAGTAGTTTACCGTTTCTTGGGTTCATTTGACCAACGAAGAAGTAATCACCTCCAAGTTTGTCTTGCATTCTTTGGATTCTGTCTGTCAAGTAAGAAGCTTCTTTACCGTTTACAGTAAGAACGTCAGCGTAAGAAGAGTATCCTACTTGTACCGCACGGTAGTCTCCTAAAGTATACTGAAGTTTAACAGAGTTCTCAGACATTCCAATCATGTTAGGAGCAGAGTATTGAGAATCAAACTCACCAGCAACGTGGTCAATTTTTACATACTCAGTACCAGGCTTCAACTTAGATGCTGGGAAGTACTTGCTTCTGTCTCTTGTTACAAGCTGTACAGTGTGAACGTATCCGTCACCTTCGTCTACAACTTCTGAATCTTCTACAACGATTACTTGCTCACCATCAACTGGGTCGTAAGTAAGGATATCGCCAGGAGAGAAGGGGTGAGATAACTTGATATCGAAGTATGAACCATCAATACCTAAGTAGCTACCTTCTTCTACATTCTGTACAACGCAAGGCTTTTCAATATCCATTGCGATTTCGTAGTCGAAACTTCCTCTAATACCATTAACATAGATTTTATCAGAGTTCTTTAACGCATCCTTAATAAAAGGTACGTTTACGATGCGAGCGTTTTCAAAAAGCTCAAGCATCCCTAAAGATGTTCTGTCATCTACATAATCAGATGCTTTCAAAGCAACTGAGTCGAGATAGCCGAATTGGGACTGGATGTCACTTTTATTGGTGACCCCAATCACAGTGGAGTCATTAAAGTTGGCTCCAATAAATTGTCCGTTAAAATTTTCTTTTCCCATTGTACTCAATTATTGTTTGTGAATTTTATATTATTTAAAGAAAGGGATTTTTAGTTTGCCTATCCCTCGTAGGTCTAAATGAAAAGTCTTTTTTCTCATTCTGAACTTTTTTAGACTTTTTAATGTCTGTGAATACTTTCTTTTTAGCCTGCTCCACTCTTGATGAAGCTGCATCCTCCATGAAAGCATCGAAATCAGTGAGAAATCTATATAGCAATACAGATGCTTGAGGATTGTTTCTAAATTGTAAGAATGCCTTATCAATTTCAGCAAAACCTGTGTCATCTATTTTAGTCAACCCATCAATAACATTCTTTATTTGATTGTTATTCATGTTTTGACCTTTAAGAGTTTCTCGTACCGTCTTGCGGTAACTCTTAATTGCTTTTGCTTTTTCAGAGGATACCTTTTGTTGGTTAGCCAACAATTGCTGGTGCCTCTGTTTTGCAGCGTTTTGGATGTGGTCGTAAGACATTTGAGCTTCTTCTTCCAAATCATCCGCATCTCTCATTACTCTAGAAAGATGTTTATTTATCTTCGTATCATCCCATCCTACAAAATTTTTGTAGTATGTATAGATAGAATTAAGTTTTCCGTTCTTAGAATCAATGTCTAAATTATCTAATCTATTTACTACACTTCTAGATTGATAGTAAGAGTCTAAGTCCCCTCCAGCTTTTTTGAAAGCTAGGTATTCTTTTTCGTCTGGGTCTAAGTTAGAAAAAAGGCTACTAGCCAATGATTCTCTTTTCCAAGCATCTTGCTGTTTAGATAGCTGTTCAAAAGTTTCTTTGTTTATATCAGCATCTTCTCTTCCTTCAAAGTCTTCCCAAAATCCTGATTTAATAAGTTTTGTTGCTACTTCATTAAAATCAAAATCTGAGTCATCAGAGGATAGTGCCACTTGTACAGCTTCTTCAGCTTGTTTGTCTTGTGTTTCGGCCTCAGCACTACTACCATCATCAAACTCGACTTTTTTATCAAGAACGTCCTCGATTTCAAGACCCTTATTTTCTTCTTGTGTCGTTTCTTCAGAATCGTTGTCTGCTTCGGGAGCTTGCTCCTCTACAACGTTTTCTACAGGGTCTGGAGTTGTATTTTGTTCCTCCTCTTTAACATCGTCCTCAGTTATTGTGTTTGTTGATTCTTCGTCAAACTCGATGTTAAAAGGCTTACCAATGGTAAACGGATTTTTGTTTTCTTCTGACATGGTGGTGATTTTCAAGTGTAAAAGTATTAATAAATTTTAAATTATACAATTTTAAAACAATTGTAATTATGGTATTTAAAATTATTACAATTATTGTTATGATTTCACATCATAACGATTTTTGTTAGTTTCTGCTACTTGAAGTTCTTTTTGTGCTACTTGTTGTCTTGTTTGTAGCTCTTTTTCCTTCAAGTTTACCTCTCTTTGCTGCATTTGATACTTCCTATCGGAATCTATTGCCTGTCTTCGCATCATTTCAGCACTTTGAGTATTCTTATACTGCTGATTAAGTGCATCTGTTGAAGCTTTAAGTTGGTCAATGACAAGTGATGTCTCTTGAGCAGGCTGTCCCTCTTCAGTAGGTTTAGCAAATCCAAGTGCTAAGATAGCTTGCTTGTTCAAGGCTATTTCACCTTTAATTTTTTCTATTTGTATCTTATGCTTCTGCTTAAGCTCTTCTTTTTCCATATCTGCAGCTTTCTGCATTTCAATAGCTTGCATCTGTTGTTGCTGCTGTTGTTGTTGCATTAGCTCAGTTTGTTTTCTAGAAAGCCTAGCTAATTGCAGTACTTTGGCTGTGGAGTCTGCTGAAATAACAGAAGCCATGTCTTCTAAAGTTTTAGATATAGTATTATCTCTGAAGTAGGTTTGCTTTAGTAACTCTAATTCACTTCTTCTCTTAGAATTATTTTGCGTGTATATTTTAAATCTTCTTAAAGGTAGGTTAGCATCAATCAATGAAACAAATTGTCTCATTCTGTCGCTATCTGTAAAGTTAACAGTATTGTCTATACCGTAGCTTTGCACCCACTGTGCAACATTGATATACATCTCTGCTGCTCTTTGTTGGAACTTGGCAAATTTATCAAACCATACTTCTGTCTGAGAGTAGGATGCATCTTGGGTCACTTGGACACCTGTTGCAGTAGTCTGCTCAGTAGGCATAGCCATTCGTTGAGGAGATAGTCCTAATTTTTCAAAGGCTCTATTCTTGATAGCTTGGGCAAAATTTAATTTACCCATCATGGCTGCTGTAAGGTCCATGTTTACCATCTGGAAATTATTGAACGCAGTACCTCTAGCTTGTGATGAGTCTACAGGAAGAAGACCAAGATTTCTTGTTACTTCCATTAGTTTACCAATAGCTTCATCTCCTCCATAGTCTTTTAGGAACTCAGGCATGTATGCTAAGTCCATTAAGAAGAACAATCCGAGCTCTTTAGACATATAGTCTCTAGCCATATTCATAGCAAGAGAATATTCAATTTGGTCTATCTCTACTCTAGATACAAGTGATGTGTTTTCCAACATACCACATACAGGTAAAAGAGTGTCAAACATTGAACTCTCTCCTTTTAGCTGGTGCTTAATTGGTTCTCCGTAAAGGTATAGATTTTCTTTTAAGTCTGTGTTCTCCCTAAGAATTTTAACTCCGTATCTTACTTCTGGGATGTAGTCCCACACAATAGTATTCTCTCTAGGATTCTTTGAGTTTTGGTCTAAAGTTACACTCTTTAGTCTTTTTATTCCGTACTCATTGATAAGCTCTTTTAGTATCTCATCAGTAACAATTTCACTGTGTACTTTATTTTCTCCTGGTTTAGAATATGTTAAGTAGCCTATTCTTTTGTAAGAAACCCAGTATCCTTCTACCACTCTGATAAGGTCGTATCTATTATCATAAGGATTAAAGAACATGTTGACAGCTAGATTTTGGTTAGGGAAACTTCCTCTATAGCCTAAGTCAACTCCTGTCTGGTCTTGTATTACCCCGATGTTTTCGTATGGGATGTAGTCAGCGTAAGGTACTCTTTTTAAGTAGCCACCATTGTTTTCCATCCAAGATTGCGTATCTTTTATACCTGATACAGCAACCTCATCTGATTTGCTGTAGTGCTTGGACTTTAGAAGGTCTCTCTTTTCGTCTTCTGTAAGCTTATGTCCAAAGTTTTGTATTACCTGGTTCGGTGTGAGGTACTGTACTCTTCCTACATACTCACCTATCTCGGTGTATCTTTCATCTTGAGTTATGGAGGTAAAAGTATTTAGGGGAGACCATCTTTCTGGTCTGAAGTAATCGTGTCCTATTCGGAAGTGCATAAAACATCTTCCTGTAATAAGATAGTCTCTGAAAAGTTCTCTGTAAAGTTCGTCTAGATGAAAACGTGTTTCTGACTCTTCTAAGGTTTGTTCAGCCCACTCAATGTACATAGGCTTCCATTCCGTATTCATGTACTTTTCTACATCTTCTGGAATGTTCTTTTGCCTTATCTGTTGTAACTTTTGAGTATAAGCTTGTTTTTCTTCTTCGCTTTCGAAATTTTGCTTATTAGGGTCGACACCCATTTTTATAAGCTTAAGTTCTAACTCAGCATTAACTGCCTCAGATACATTTTTCCATAATGTATCTCTCTTCTTTCTTAAATATTCATTTGTAGACGTAGGGTCATTTGCATGAATAATTGTAGGGTTTGGCTTTTTAATGTATTCACCGATAAGGGTGTTTACAATAGGTTCAATAAAACCATAATGCTGGAGGTCCTCTGATAGTTCTGACTGTGAACGCAACATATCTACCTCAGATAAAAAAGCAGAGGTATTAGTTACATCACTGTATGCATAACTTCCTTCGACTATTCTATAGGCATCTTCAAACCTTCTTCGATATACGTTTAATTGTCTTATACCTATAGTCTCAAGAGTGTCCATGCAGTCTTTAAACCACGCTTTATTCTTTTTACTATTTGGCAAAGCTTGGGCAGGTAGCCTGAGACTACTGCCTAAGAAGGGGGCATCTTTTAAATTTATGTCGAAAAACATACTATTACAAACTAGTTTGCAAATTTAAGTAAAACTTATGTATTTACCAAATTCATTACAATTACCTGTACTTACTTCGTCCAAACTTATTGTTGGTGAGTTTTTGAAAAGTGTCTCTTTTTATTACGTACTTATCTTCAGACCCTCTAATATTATTAATAGATAACTCCTCATCCCATATCAATGCGTGACCAAAAGACATTATACGGTCATAGTTTTTGTAGTTACCGAACTTAATAATTTCTTCTAACAACATAGGGTCTGTTATCCTAGATACTCCTAGAACAGTTATCTCTTCTCCATCAGGCCCTAGTTCGCCAGTTGGTATCTGTTCCCAACAATAAGTCTTAAGAAGCTTTAACAGGTGTTCTTTATTTCTAGCAGTAGCTGGTAATCCATAATCTACGTTTGCTCTACTGTTTTCATTTATTCTTAAGTTAGTACCCTTTGCCTGTGCTATAAGATACTCTGCTTTTTGACTTCTTAGATACTTTACAAATGGTACGTCTGCCTCTGGTAGACACTCTGCGTTGTAAAGTTTTAATAGAAGCATAGCCTGTCTGTAGTATAGACTATCCATGTGAGGTCTACCTGTAAGTTGTGCGACTATTTGATTTTGATATCCTGATACACCAGCCTGTCTTTTAAATATGTACAAGCAATTCAAAGAATCAGATGTTGTAGATGTAGCAACTTTTGCACCGTCAAATCCTGCAATATAAGTACCTCTTTTAATTTGTCTTGGGTCTTCAAATATAGGCCTTTCGTATATTACAGCAGGAGCTTCATACGCTCCTCCTCTAAATGGGTATTCTTCTACAGGTTCTAACTTAGAAGGGGTGACTGTTATTAGTCCTCCGTGAATCATATCTAAAGTAACATACTCACCAGTTTGTCCTTCAATCCTTATGAGGTCTTGTTTCTTTTTAGCTTGTTCCACGGGGAACGGATTGTTACCAGAAAATAGGAAGCAGTCTTCGGGCTGGAAGGGATAATACATTCTTGCTTTCTTCCCTTTGTCTGGAGACTTGTCATTTTCTGAATTAATAAATCCTTCTACTTTGTCTTGTGATTGGTCCCAATCAGTGACGAATATATTGAACCCATCCAACGCTTCAACTTGTTCAGCAGTGAAGGTTCTGTCGAGATATTGTACCAAAGGTATTTCTTTCTTCTGACCTCCCTTGTTAGACATTTGGGCAGGAACAAATAGGCTAACCTTTTTATCAGTTTCTTGAACATATCTAAAGTGTTCTTCTTTGACTTCTTTTAAATATTCTTCTACATCAAAGTGAAAGAAACTAGACTTTTCTGTGTACAAGAAATCCATCTCTGCATCCGCAGCAAAGTCTGTATTACCTCCTGTACCAATCAATAGTTCTACAAATCGTCTTTCACCCAAATCATTTTCGATAGCAGGTAAAAGTGCAGAACGTTGTTTAGAGTACAAATACTTACCTACCTCATCCCATACAGCCTCAGTAGGCGTAATACCTGCTAGTAATTCTTCCTTTGATGTAACTTGACCTTGTTGGAGGTTCCTAACTGATATCCTAGAAAAAGCAAAAGAGTTATCATTAGGTTTATCAACAATAGGAAAAAACTCGTAACTAATAGGATTAATTGGGTTTCTGCCTTTTGTTACGATTCTTTTGTTAAACTCTATCTCAACGTCCGATGATGTTGCTTTGTTCCAATCGTTTATCTTGACAAAATCAGAAAAGCAATCAGGCCTCTTCTCGTAGAACTCATCTAAGTACTTGGTAATGTTGTTAAGGTCAGACTGTGACCCTCCAATAATTAGAGGGTTACTATACTGAAATATAAAAGTATTATAAGCAACTCTTGATGAAATAAAAGATGTCTTAGCGAAACGTCTTGTACCAAATGCAAGAATAGGTTGTTTGCCTTTAGAATCAGCTTGTTCATAGCACCAATTAATTAACCATTCATTATCTCTTAAGTTAGGATTAGTTACTATCCTAACTGAATTACCAAATTCATCTCTCTTATCTATTGATAACTTAAAAAAATTAAGATGCCAATACAGCCAACCAGAAACATAAACACCACCGACATATACACCCGATTTACAATAATTTATATGCTTTATCCAAAAATCAACGTATGAGCCATCCTCCCTGGCAGGCTCAACCTGATTAATAAGAAACTCTTTATATGATATATTAGGAATTTCCCTCTTCTGCATCTTTGGTATTTGACTTGTCTACAGCATTTTTAATGAAATCGGTCATTTCATTTATTTCCATACCAGACACGTTCATAAGCTTGTCTTTTTCCAAGTAGAAAGCAGGCTTTATGTCTCTTAACAGTGTTTCTATTTCTTTAGGAACGTCTATAACTTCGTTAAATAATTGCTTACAGTGTGTGTAAATTTCTTTTATCTTGAAAAGACATTCTTGGGAAGTAGATACAAGTAAGAACTTAACATACTTATCTGACTCTTCTTCTTCAGACAATTCCTGTGCTTTTTCCATAAGCTTTTCGTATAACTCAACGTTGTACTTTACAACGTTTTCTACATACTTTGATTGCTCTTTATTCATAATTACTTATTTTCTTTAAGGTCTCTTACTGTGTCTTCTAATGCTCTTGATAATTGCTCATCTGTCGCATGTAAAAAGAACTTATCAGCTTGCCCTGTATTTCTATAATTTTTAACTCTGAAAGTTGCTCTTAGTATTTCCATTACCGAAAGGTCTTGGTTATTCTTAATAGCTTCTGACAGCAAGTCTGCAATATGTGATTTTCTTAGTGATTCCATTATTCTTCGATTACATCTCCTTTAATTCTTATAACAAACACATCTTTATCTGTGTGCACTTTTAACCTTTTATCTATTAGTCCAGGTATCTTTGTATTATACTTTATAGTCATAGTCATGTTCTCTCCTTCTTTCAAATATTTCTTATTATGGACAACAGAAAAACAAGAACAAACCTTAGTAAAGATATTATCAAGAGGTATTTCATTAGTTGTAAAATGCTCATAGTCTCCTCTACAATTTATTAAATCAATTTTAAATGCTGAAGTAGATACAGGAGCATTGAGGGCAAGAGGTTCTCTGTACTCTATAACTATGATATCTTCCACAATATCTATGCTGGTTTTTTCAAAATCATGGACTCTTACAGCTAATCCTCTCCCCTCAAACTCCTTAATGTCGTGCCACAAATTTTCTGGACAAACTTCTTCTGCAACTTTTGTCTTGGCTTTTAACACACACCCACACTGGTTACAAATATCAAGAGCTTTGTTCCTATGTTCACACGCTGAACATGTCTCGTATCTTATTTCGTTGAAAGGAAGCTCTTTACCTAAGAAGTGGTTAGCCCACCCTTTCAATATTCTTTTTGGCCTTATCTTACCCATTCTTCATTAGTTTTGGATTAAACCTAGTCCTAAAAAACCATATTTTATTAACTTTTTCTTTTTTAGCTTTCTCTATCAAGGTAGACATTCTTTCTAACTTAGACTTGAATATTGATAATTTTTTTTCTATCTTATCCTTGTCTTCTTGATTTTTATAAGAACCTTTATCCACAACTCTTTGTAGCATATTTATTGAGTTGTGTAATGAGGATAGTGTGTAATATAATGTTCCAAAGTTAGGAATCCTGTAGGTGACGTTATCTGTTTCGGATATATCTTCTAGAAGCTCATCTAGAAGTGTCCAATAAAAAGCTTCTGCAGCTTCTCTATCCCCTCCTCTCTTTTCGAATTCATCTAGGACATCACCTAAGAAATATATCTTATCCTCTAATTTCATCTTTCATGTACAGCATCTGAACTGCAATATTATCATAATCCTTAATAGATTCTTTTAGTTTATCTAAATCAGGATTTAATAATTTTCTATTTTTCTTAGGGTGCAGCAAGATTAATTCTTTTTTCTTTAACCTAGAAATCATGGTAGTCACATTCTGATGTGTTTTTATACCTAAGTTAGCAGAAATAACTTTATCTTTGAAGTCTTTAGAATTAATATCATACAAGAAACATAAAGTAAGTAAATCAATGTCTCTTTTTGTCATGTGTATTGTTGTAGCACTGTATATTTCTAACAACTTTTGAATTAAATCAACTTTATCTGTATACCTTAGAAAAAAAGGTAATGTTCTAAATTGAGCCATATGTTTTATTTAAAAAACTTTCTTAAATCCTACCCCTACAACCCTTCCCCTCAAACCCCCTGTAGTCCCCCTTTCTCCCCTTCCCTTAAGAAGACAATGCAAGTATAGTAAAAATATATGACATTTGCAAGCGTTTGTGGATAAACATTGGTTTATATAAAACAGAAATAAAATATGTAATTTACTTGTGTATGTCAAAAGTGTTTTGTATATTGCAGGAAATAAACCTGCAGTTATGTATAATGATATAGAATTACTAGACAGAGAGTACTTTCACGATTATAGGGATTGTGTATTAGATTATGTATCAGATGATTTATTAGACGATGACCTATATGACGAAATAGGACAACAGTTAGAAGATGTTGTGTTTGAAATGTTTCTATTCAGTATAAAATGTGGTATAGCAACACATTTAGTAGAAACTTTTTTAAAAAAATTTAAAGACCAATTGAATAATGAGTAGTAGACTCGATGATGCTCTAGCCAAGCTAAACAAAAACTTCGGCTCAGGTTCGGTATTTCATTTAGGAGAAAATGAAGCATTTGAAAAACTAGAAAGAATACCAACAGGCTCGCTTGGTCTTGATGTTATTACAGGAGGAGGCTATCCTCTTGGACGAATCATTGAGCTATTTGGGTGGGAGTCTTCAGGAAAGAGTACACTGTGTATACACGCAATAGCACAAGCTCAATCAATGGGACAGAAGTGTGCATTTGTTGATATGGAACATGCGTTCGATAAAAACTATGCAGAATCATTAGGAGTAGACACCGAAGACCTTATATTTTGTCAACCAGGTAGTGGAGAAGAAGCTATAGAAATAACCAAAACACTCGCTGACACAGGAGAAGTGGGGTTAGTTGTAGTAGATTCAGTAGCCACTATGGTTCCTTCTGTTGAAGCAGAGGGAGAAGCTGGTGAAAACAAGATGGGTGTACACGCAAGACTTATGTCGCAAGCTATGCGTGTTCTATCTCCTATTGCAAGTAAAAATAACTGTACACTAATTTTCGTAAATCAGCTCCGACATAAGATAGGAGTTATGTATGGTTCCCCAGATGTTACCACTGGTGGAAATGCACTTAAATTTTATTCCTCAATACGTATTAAACTTACTTCTAGCAAGTCTGCTGGTAATAAAGAGAAGGTTGATGGTGTTGATAGGCAAGTATCTAACTTAGTTACCGCAACAACGGAGAAAAACAAAACACATCCTCCGTTACAAAAGCATTCTTTTCAACTAAGATTCGGTATAGGTATAGATGCAAAAGAAGAAATAGTAGACATGGCTATAGGTCTTGGTCTTATAGACAAAAAAGGCGCATGGTATAGTTATGAAGGCACACAACTTGGTCAAGGAAAGAAAGCAGTGTTTGCTTTACTCGAAGAAAACCCTGACCTTGAAGACACTTTGAAAGAGCAAATAATTAAACATTATAATCAATGAGAGAGGACTTAAGTACTAGAAGGACAAAAACCAACCCGTCTTTTAAGTACGAATTAAGTGAGGAACAAAAGTTAGCAAAAGAACAAATTCTTGACTCTAAGATTGCTATTATCACTGGGAAAGCAGGTACGTCTAAGACATTCCTAGCATCACAGATAGCTTTGGATTTATTTCTAAAGGGGGGAGTAGAAAGAATGTTTATAGCTAGGCCTCAAGTCTCTACAGAAGACATGGGTTACCTTCCAGGTAACAAAGACGAGAAGATGAGACAGTGGTGTGCTCCTGTTATAGAGAATATGGAGATACTCAGAGAGAATGGTAAGAAGGAGGTAGAGAAGTGGCTGAAAGATGGGCAACTAGAACTACTTCCCCTACAGTTTGCTAGGGGTAGAACTATAACTAATAGTATAATGATTGTGGATGAAGCACAGAACCTAACTAAACTTCAAACATATTTATTCTGTACAAGACTTGGTAAAGGTTCTTTGATGATATTTACAGGAGACCTTAAACAGAATGACTTAAAACAACCTAGTAGAAGTGGCTTTGCTCAACTGATTGAAACTGCTAACAAACTAGACGAGATGGTTCATGTGGAACTACAACAAAATTATAGAGACCCTATTGTTGCTAAATTTATGGAACAGTATGAAAAAGTTTGCGGCTGGTAATGTGGATTTACGATGATAAAAAGATAGACTCTATAGAAAGAGTTCCCAAAGAAGCTATTGGATTTGTTTATTGTATAACTAACTTATCCAAGAACAGAATGTATATAGGCAAGAAAAGTCTATACCATTGGAAACGAGTTGGAATAAAACGTTTTCAAGAATTTAAACTTAATGGTATAGAAGTTAAAAGACACAAAAATAAAAAAAAGTCTAAAAAAGGCTTGCCTGTTTGGGTTTATAAGGCTAAATTAGAGTCCGATTGGTTATTGTATACAGGTTCTAACGAACAACTAAACAAAGATATAACTAATGGAGACCAATTTGAAAAACACATATGGGAGTTTTCTAACTGTGAAAAGAAACTTTCTTTTTTGGAAACGGAAGCTCAATTTAAGATGGACGTTATTAGGGACAACGGTAAGTATTATAACGGAAACATCTTAGGGAAATATTTCCCAAATGACCTAAATTGTTAAGATGGCTATAAAAGATATTATAAGGAAAAATATCGCTGAAGTACTAGAGATATATGCTAAACACGGTAACTTTACGTACACAGCAGAAGAGTTTTGTAAAAATCACAAGTACAAATACACTGACTCTTGGAGAAGAGCTGTTAGTAAATATATAAACTCTTTACCTGAAATTGAAGCTGACGAAGCATTAAGAGAAGAGGCACAAAGCATTAGTCCTGCAAGAGTATTGATATTTGATATTGAGACAGCCCCTCTAATGGCTAACATATGGAGCCTATGGAATCAAAATGTAGGGTATAATTTATCTATGCTTGAGTCAGACTGGTTTATCATTACGTGGTCTGCTAAATGGCTCTTTGAAGAAAAAATATACACAGGCAAACTTACCCCAAAAGAAGCTAAGGAGCAAAACGATTCTAGAATAGTAAGAAACTTTTGGGAATTATTAAACGAAGCAGACATAGTTATTGCACACAACGGAGATAAATTTGATATTAAAAGAGTTAACACTCGCTTCCTGAAGTTAGGATTACACCCGCCAGCACCGTACCAGACTATTGACACCCTTAAACATGTCAGGAAGAAGTTTAATATCTCTTCGAACAAACTAGATTATGTAGCACAGTTTCTCGAATTAGGGGAGAAAATGAAAACTGGCGGCTTTGAATTATGGAAAGGTTGTATGGAAGGTCAACAAGAGTCACTAAATAAGATGGAGGAGTATAACATCAAAGACGTAACTCTTCTAGAGGAAGTATACTTAAGAATACGTTCTTGGATTACTCCTCACCCAAATATGGGACTACATATAGGGGAGAATGTTACTTGTTGTGCAACGTGTGGAAGCTCAGACCTATCTGTTGTAGGTACCTATAAGACCTATATGTCTGAGTATGATGCACTTAGATGTAATTCTTGCGGAAGTGTTAACAGGTCAAGAGCCAGTTCACTTACAACAGAAGCTCGTAAACTACTAACTAAATCAATATAATGAGTAAGCCAATATTTTTAGAAGTACAAGCCTACTACCACACTAAAGAAACTTCTCTAAAAGAAGATGCGTGTATGGAATGTCTGAAAGAAGCTAACGAAAAAGCAGAAGTTCTAGGGCTTCCTGCAGAAAGCTTAGAAGAAGAGTGTGATAGTATATGTGGGGAAACCATAGATGAAGACACTACTGGTTTAGAAACTGAATCTATGATTATTAAACTACAAGATATAAAGAGTATATCTAAGTCTCAGAAGGGTAATGCTATTATACAGACTCATGGGTCTTTTTTGCCAAGAATGTACGCAACGCAGTACAAGGATTTAATGGAAAAAATAAAAGACTTAATTATCATTATATGACCTTAGAAGGGAAACATATAAAGATATTATCAGACATATCTCGTGCGTGGTATGAGTACTCTAAAAAAGGTTTGACTGGGGAGGAAATAGAAGAAGTCTTATTTGAGTCCCTGCAAGTGTACAAAGAAATAGACGATTTTGATATTCAACTAATTATTGACGAGGTAAAGCTTAGAATAAAGCACGATATTGATAAAAACCTCAACTAACGTAATAAATTTGGATAATTAAAATATTATTATTATCTTGTAGCTTAGTTTTCTATTAAAATTAGGCTATAATATTTTCTATGTGTTTAATAACAAGGTCGAATGGCTAGAAGAGGAAAGTATAAACCTATAAAAGAAGAAAACTTTTGGGAAGCAAGGGGTAGATACGAAGACATGAAACAATCGGGGGAACTATACAAAATGGACCCTAAAATGGTTGGATTATGGGCGTATGACATGCCTAAATTTTTAGAGTTGGATGAAACTCTAAAAACATGGGATGAAGAAAAAACAGAGGAACCTATAGATTCCAAAGAGAATAAAGGAGTTGTTTGGTATAATAAAAATGATTTAAAATGAAAAAAAGAATTTGTTTATTCGTAAAATGGATTACATTAGGTAAAGTTTGCCTAGGATGGTGCACCCTTAAAAAAGACTAAACAAAAGTGTCAATAGAAACTGCTATAGTAATGCTAATATTATTATCGTATATAATTATTGACAAAATAAGACAAAAATGAGAAATTTTTTTAAAGTAATGTTTTCAGAAGGGGGAGAGGTGTCCTCTAAAAGAGTAGTCACAGCTATGTGCCTGCTTTTTATGCTGATTGCTTTTACGTCAAACTTATTTTGTAACTATACTGTAGAACAACACATGTTTGAGTCCTTACAATGGATAGTTATGGCAGGACTTGGATTTACAGCATCAGAAAAATTCTCAGAAATACTTAACAAAAGAAAAAACCAAAACCATGAGTAAAAAAGTTTATCATTTTAGAGGGCATCATTATGGAGGTGAAATCACCATAGGACAAGTCACAGAAGAGTTTTATAATTACTGGACTCAGTTAGACGAAGATGATTTTAGTGAATACATCCTACAAGGGTGGGTTGACAATGAAGATGAAAATATCCCTCAAATGACAAAAAATGGTGATGAGTATTGGCACGACCTAGATGATATTTTACATTTTTCTGGAAGTTTTGCTACTTCTAGCCTAACTTTGACAGATACAGAAACTGGAGAGGAAGAAGAAGTCGAGCATCAGTTCTTATGGGGCCGAGAAGGTGGTTTCTTTGACGAGGAGGAGCCTGATTGGGATAATTTGTATGATGGGCTCACTAAGGACGATTACGTGCCTGTAGTGGCTTGTATGAGTGAGGAGAAGGGGTGGCTAACTAACTGGGTTCTTGAGCTTGACGAGGGAGAAGAGTTTGACGAAAAGAAACTTTCGGCTGGAATACTCGAAACTAACTTTGGAGAGTTTGTAGAGAAACTATACTATGATGGTAAAGAATTAGAGGACGATGGGGCCGAAAGCTCAACTGGAAAAGGTTTCACTGTAAAGCTTGGATGGTTTAACACAAAATGGGTTGATAACCTAGAACAATACGCTGAAGGAAGTGAAGGACTAACCGAAGCACTAAATGAATTAAAAGAACAGCTTGAATGGGAAGCTGAGAATAACTAAAAATAAAATTAAAGACGAGAAATAATGCCTAGTTACGATTTATCAATTAAACAAGAAAACCTAGTAAAGCACAATTGTGATGTGCCTGCAGGTTATGTAAAATTACTTTCAGTAATTTCAAAATTACCTAAATATTCAGGAGATGTGGCCGCAAAAGCAGCTGGCTTAAGAGACTGTGATATTTACTCATGGCAAGACAGGATTGCCGTAGTTGGAGATACTACAACGCCTGCAGGTGCAACTGCTACTGGAAACTCTCTTGATATTGCTTTTCCTCAAGAAGAAGTTATGAAGCAAGGGTGTGGCCCTCTTCCAAGAGGATATGTTACATTATCTTCTGTATTAGGAAGACTACCTGTATATAATACTGATGAAGCAGCTGTTGGAGATGGTTTGAAAGCTTGTGATGCTTACTTAAGAAATTTATCTGGAGACCCTGCTCTATTTTTTATCCCATCTCCCGCCCCAGCTGGTACCGCACTTGGTGCAGAGTCGAAAGAAATACCTTATTTTGATATTGCTGTCCCGAAAGACGATATTCTCTACAGAAACTGCAACATTCCAAGAGGATATATCACATTAAGTCAAATTATCTCATCTCTTCCTGTTTATGAGTTTGAAGCTGATGCTCGAGCCGCAGGACTTGTCGAATGCGATATGTATTTACGTAGAGACGATAGAGGTAATCCAGCCTTCTTAGCTATCGTAAAGGATTACTAGGATGAATTATAACTCTGACTTTAAGTATGACCTTGAGCTGGGTAAAATTGGCGAGGAGACATTGGGCAATCTTTTGTCAGACAAAAAAATCGAGGTAAAAACCGATTTTCAACTGGCAGAAACCAATAATATAGCCGTAGAGTACGCTAGTCGAGGTAAGTATTCTGGAATATCTACTACAGAGGCAGAATGGTTTGCAATTGTTGAGGGAGGTAATAAAGATACTATCGTTCTTGTAACCACAGAACGACTGAAAGAACTATGCAAATCAAAGTTTGCTAGAAAAGTCAAAGGAGGGGACAATAACACAAGTAACATAGTCCTTGTACCTTTTCAAAAAATATTTGAAAGATGAGAGACTGGAGCATAGACATATCTCTTCACTGGCCACACAACAGATGTGCTTTAGGTTGGCAATATTTAAATCCAACAAAAAATGTACAGTGGCACACGACAGAGATATTTATATTTGTAGTTACAATAGCAATACACATTGAACAATGATGCACTTACCAACATCAGATAATACCCTGGAACTGGATAGGCTAATCTACACTGTTACGATTACCTACCATCCAGGACTAATATATACACATGGCTACGAACAGTAAGAAATACAACAAAAAGAACTACAAAAAATACTGGGGTTCTAAGAAGGCAGTTTCTGAACGCTCGGAACGCAACAAGGCTAGACGTATCCTTACAAAAGAAGGCCGTATCAAGAAAGGAGATGGCAAAGAAGTAGACCATAAGAAGCCCATATCAAAGGGAGGGACTAACTCTAAGAAGAATTTAGCAGTCACAACACGCAAGGCTAACAGACGAAGAGGTGCTGCTATTGCCAACGCAAATAAAAAGAAGAAGACTAGTACTACTACTAAGAGAAAGACCTCAACAAAGAAAAAGAAATAACCGTTAATAGTCCCATCGTTATTTAGGTTGCACCCTCCCCCGTGGAGGGTGTTTTTTTTATACCCCCCTCCCAAAAATTCACGTTGATGTCGTGTGGAAGTAATATATATTACAATACCCCGCTAAAATTTTTTGCAAGGTACCCCCCTGTTGATTTTGCAAGTGTTCGCGTGTAGGTTTTTGTGTGGGGGTGGGGGGTGTGTGGAGAGGTAGGTGTGTGGTGTGTGGTGGTGTGGTGGTGGTGGGGGTGTAGGTATGTTGATGTTGGTAGTGATGTTTCTTTCTTTGTGTGGTGGCTCGCTGGCGTGCGCTCGTCTCTTCTTATATATATAAGTTATATTTATTATAATAATAATGTCCTTTTAATTTGGATAATACAAATATACTTTGTATATTTATACTATCGGAGGGGATGTATCCTTTGATATTGTTCTTTGAAATCTTGGTAAGTCCTACAGATTGTAGGCAGTATTTTTTTACTACTAAATTTTGAACAATGAAATTACGATATCAACTTGCGATGTTATTCGCTACACTATTCCAATTGCTTGCTATGACATTCTTGGTCTTATTCTATGACCTTGTTTTTCATACCTGCAATGACATATCGCCAACCTTCGCGCTTGGCTCTTTATATTGTCAGATAGTTGCATTGGCTCTGTACTTCGTTGCTGATTCCTTACTTTCTAAGAAAGGCGATTCTCAGCAAAGCGCACCAAAGCCTAAGCGACATTATAAAGAGTGGTCAGAACGTAGATTCAATATCTTGTTTGCGCTCTGTATCTTTGCTTTGTACGTTTGCTTTATGGTTTTTATTTGTAGCCATTAATTGATAAGCCCCTCGAAAGGGGGGCATTCTTTTTACCTTTTAATTTTACACTATGTCAGTAATTAACATTTATAGAAACGAAGCGTTGCAATATCGCGATGCCTTAAGTAACGCCATTGATACGCTTGATTCGGAGCTAACAAAGTTAACCGATAGAGCACCTACAGTAATAGAGACCATCAGCGATGGAGACCTTTACTTAATAGAGCGTTACGCTGAGAGTATTCGATTGCTTGAGAAGATGATGAAGCAGATAGAGGACAATGTTTCCACGCCTGCTTTACCTACTATCTAACGCACTAAGCCTCACCTTATGGTGGGGCTTTTTTTTTGCCTCATCACGGGCAAGCCGTGATAAAGAATTGATGCGAGCGAGCGAAGAAAAAATGACATAAAAAATTAGGATATGTCAGAAAAATTTTGTATACGTGCGTGTGCGTTCCTTGTATAGGATGGGCGAATAATTTTGTTAACGAATTTTAACACAATTTAATTTGGATAGTTTAATTATTCTTTTTATCTTTGAGTAGTCAACGACTACGAAAGCAGTCATATTTTTAACCCTTTAATTTTGAACAATGACAGACAACAAAATGAATTACAATCCAACTCCTAAACAAGTAAAGCAGGAGCAGGACGAACTTAAGTCCTTTGATTGGCAGGAAAACGAGGTGGAAATTAACCATCAAATTGACCAACTAAAAGAAGACGAACTTGGTTGGTAAGTAGTAAAGCCCTCCGAAAGGAGGGCATGTTTAAACCCTTTTATTTTTTATTATGACAAACAGACAAAAAACTTTATTAGAAATTAGCAGACGATTTCCGAAGGCAATCGAGCACTCTTGCGACCACATGGAGGCACATTTTATTCCTTTCGAAATGCTTATCCTTAACGATGACGAGATGTTATTGCTTTTTAAGTTGGACGATATTTCCGAAGGAGCCAAACATCACATTTTCCTTGCTTTCATGGAGATGTTAACAGAGATGGGATGGCAGTTTAAAGACGTTGACGATAACATGACGTTTGCAGGTGCTGAAGTAGTAGGAATAGTTGGAAAAGTCCCACAGATGCTTATGGCAGTAGAAACAAGAAGACAGTTTACTGATGGCATTATAGATTCAATCAACAATAACTAAAAAAATGTTAACATCCTTTAACAAAAAAAATTTGGATAAATTAAAACATCTTTGTATGTTTATATAGTCATTAAGTAATGACGTATTTTTTAACTTTAAATTTGAAAAACAAATGAAAAACTTTTTTTACCTTATTATCGTAGTGCTTCTTGTAGGCATGGTATCTACATCATGTAGTAGAATGTATTCTTGTAAAAACCATCCTGGAATAACGCAGGATTTTGAAAACACTCAACAGAAAGGGGAGCACTTATAAAACTCAGTTTGTTTGTTCAGAGCCTCACCATATGGTGGGGCTTTTTTATTGCCTAATCACGGCAAAGCCGTGATAAAGAATGCGCCCGAAAAACACGAAAAAAAAGTTATCAACATTGTGTGGATAACTTTATTTGTTTATGTCAATTATTTTTTGTATTCGCGTATACGCATATTTAGATGTTAATTTTTTTTAACATCCGTTAACACGTTTTTTTTCATTT
>WLWF01000927.1_pt1 | contig 26705 bp, 40 predicted proteins | sample 6718331 | NCBI WGS metagenome assembly WLWF01 (sample SAMN12718692, study PRJNA515312) | sponge metagenome | isolation source: marine sponge | host: Mycale hentscheli | place: New Zealand: South Island, Marlborough, Capsize Point | collected 2003-05-01
CCAACCGCTTTGAAAAAATTCATAAGCAAAGCGAAGAACATAGATAAAACAAAGTGCTGCTGGAATTGCTGTACACATCGCAATCACAAGAGTGTGATCTCTAGCCCACTCCCAAATGAATTGTGAGTAAGAACTAAACCAAGTTATGCCCTGCCCGACAATAAATAGAAGTGTGGCGATTGCTAGTTTTTCATACATTGTGTAGAATTATCTCCTTTGCGTTGTCTTCGGTTGTGTGTCTTCCAGATTCATCTAGGTAGATTAAGTTGAACTTATTTTTGTAGGTCTTTAGTCTCGGGTGGAAATCGTAGATCACTACTGAAGGTTTATCAGATGTAGATAGGCTCTTCATCAACTTATCGTGATTAAATTTTGTTTCTTCCAAAGACTCTGTGGCTCCATGCTGAAATAAGTTAAATGAGAACTTACCAGCATGAATAAGAGTAAGCGTAGAGTCTTCTATACTGCCCACAGATTCTTCAAGTTTTTGGTTTTGTGTGCTGGATAGGTGGAAGTTTTTTGGAGCAAACTGGCGCAAATCAGACAGCCCAAATGGGCTGTAGTTTTTTGTATCAAACTCTCCATGAGTAATCATCCCAAGGGCGCTACAGCGGTTGAGAAGATAGAAGAAGGCGGAACGGACATAAGGATCCTTATAGCGTGCCCAGTCTTTCTGTAGTATGTCGAAAGTCTGTTCACCCAAAGAAGGAAATAAATACTCAGCCATCTGTGCTATCTTCTTTGGGTTTTCGAGAGCACACATCCAAAATTCGTAGACAACATACTTGTCTGTAGAGGAAATCAGGAATCGGTCTGCTTCTGCTAAGTTGAACTCCAAAGATCCGTCATAGAAAAGGTGACTTTCCACGACCGAACCCTTTGGGATCAACTCCTTGATTGCCGAAAGAGCGTTAGTCTGCTTCTTCGAGTTCTTGATTGGACTGCGCATCTAGCATTTCCTTGAATCTTGCTAATCTATCTTCTAATTGTTCCATTTCTAGTTCTTGTGCTTCGCTTGGAGAATCTGGAACCGCAACCTCTGTGGGCTGCGTCTTGAAGCGAACATAGCCCTGGATAATGTTTTGAACATCTCCAAGCATAATGTCTGCCTTTGCTAACTTTCTACGCAGGTTATCTACCTGATCCATCCCTTCGGTACCAAGGCTAAGCTGCCCCATTGGCGACTTAAAATCCAAGTTTTTCATCGCAGCCTTGAACAGCCTGTTTACTTCAGCTTCGAGATCTTCTATCTCAACAGAATACTGAATGTTTACTCTCTGTCCCATTATTACCCCTTTAGGATGTAATTACGCTTGTTTAGTGCTGTCTCAACAGCATCGGGGTCGCCGATTACCGTGATCTCGGTACCAGTTGTTCCCTTGTCGATTGTGATCTTTGAGAAGCGGTGCTCTTTGTCGAGACCTTCCGTTAGTAGTCCGCTCTCATTTAGGTTGCGGAGACCATGCTCCTCTCTCACCATCACAACGTGCTCTGGGTTTACAAACACTTCGCGTAATGAATACCTACGACCAGTTGTAACAGCACCTGTTCCACAAATCTCGGTTAGTCTAACTAGCATTTTCAAACTCCTGTGTAATTGGATAAATTTCTTTCATTCTAACACTCCACACCTTCTGTCTATAATAGATATATCCCCAGCGTGGTTCCTTCGAGTCTTCCTCCCAAAACAAGGCACGGATAGGCTTTGGACATCTTAGGTAGCCATCTCCGCTCTCTATTTTATTCTTATTTCCTAAGAGTAAGACCCCTTGCGGAATGTGAACTAAATCGCCTCTAGTCATTGTGGCACCTGTATAATTCCATAGTTGGTTGTGATGAGAGTTCCAGCACAAGACGCTGCGTTCTTCAGTGCTGACTTTGTAACTCTCACTGGATCTAATATACCACGCTCATAGAGGTTTGTCAAGGTTCCTGTGCGGAAGTCATAACCCATCTCATCAGGCTGGTCTAGAACGTGCGCCAGTAGGAGATCTTCACTCTTGGCTCCGTTTCTACACATTTGTCGGAAGGGTGCTTGGCACGCCCTCTTAACTATGGTCATGCCAATTGCTTGCTCATCGTGGTCTGTTACAATTGAGATTGAGTTGCTGGCTCGCAATAGAGCGGTGCCTCCTCCACCAATCACTCCCTCTTCTTGTGCCGAGCGCACGGCTTCAAGGGCATCCTCAATTCGGTGCTTCTTTTCTGTCATCTCAACTTGTGTTGCGCCGCCGACGTGAATAACAGCCACACCAGATGATAGGCGAACAATTCGTCCTTGGATGCGCTCGCATTCTGCGAAGTCATCTGTGCTTGTGATCTCGTTCTTTAGGCTCTCGATGCGAGCCTCTACTCCTTCGTAGTCGCAGTTGCCTCCAACGAGGATTGTCCCAACCTTTGTGCTCTCAATTGACTTGGCTGTGCCAAGCTGGTCCAGGGTCGTGGTCTGTAGCTTTTGTCCTGATTCTCTGGTGATGAACACGGCACCTGTAGACATAGCAAGATCAGATAAGAGATGGCGTCGCTCCTCTCCGTAGAATGGAGCCTTGATTCCAGCAATCTTTAGAGAGCCGCGCATAGCGTTCATAATCATAGCTGCGAGGGCTTGACCTTCGATGTCTTCTGCTACAATAACAAGTGGTCGTGACTCTCGTGCTACCAACTCAAGGATAGGTAGGATCTGCTCGACCTGTGTGATCTTGTAGTCTGTGACCATAACGAGCGGCTCTTCATAATGCATTACATTACGGCGCTCGTCATTAACAAAAGCAGAGGCGCAATAACCAGCGGAGAAGCGGAAGCCTTCGGTCACATCAATTGAGGTGTCCATAGAGCGGGATTCTTCGATTGTTATAGACCCGTCCTGCCCAACTTTATCAACAGCCAAAGCGATGAGATCGCCAATAGTAGAATCATTGTTGGCAGAAATGGTAGCGATGTGCTTGACATCATCAATGCTTGTAACCGGTCGTGCCATCTCCGTAAGGTTGTTACAGATTTCTGAGACTGTCGCATCTATTCCCCTTTGTAGTTCGATTGGAGAAACACCAGCTACGATGTGGCGCTGGGCTTCGTTTAGAATTGCTCTCGCCAACACGGTGGCTGTGGTAGTTCCGTCACCAGCACTTGTGTTGGTTTCGTTTGCTGCCTGACGGATAATCTGTGCGCCAGCGTTCTCAAACTCGTCTTCAAGGTTGACGAATTGAGCTACTGTTACTCCGTCCTTGGTCGCAAATGCTGTCTTATCCTGCTCTTTAAGCAAGACCGTTCGACCCTTTGGTCCGAGAGTGGAGGAAACATAGTCAGCAAGTGTGTTTGCTCCGTTTAGAATCTTCTGTCGCAACTCTTCGTTGTTTGCGAACACCATTTTGTTTGTCATTTTAACCTCGTGAAATGATAAATACTTCGTTTGACTTCTTGCTTTTGTTCATTCCGTAAGCCCACTCGGCTGGGACTATTTCATAGTCAGAGTAGTGCTTGCGAATAAACTCACAATCATTATAACATAATAACCAGTTCTGGCGACTTGTCAAGAGGAAATGTAACATTTCGTGATCAAATCCTTCATGCATGTCGCCGTTCTTTCCATAGAGCTTGCTCTTGGCTTCCAAAAAGTAAGGGGGGTCAAGATACAGGAACTCATTTTTGTGCTGCTCTATTGACTCCTCAAAGCTTAAAAACCCTACTTTTAGATTGGGTGCGTCAAAATTCTCCAACCTCTTGATGCTGTTCTCGTTGAAGCGACCTTCGGCTGCTTGCTTGGAGTAACCGCCCGATAGTGTTGCGCCTGAGAACGACGAGCGGTTGATCGCAAAGTAAGCGCCCGCAGCGACATAAGAAGGTCCGTGGTTGCTGTTGTATGCCTTCAGAAGCTCTCGTAGCGCCTTGAACCCAGGTTTATCTAGTGGGTGTAGCTTGCGGACCTCTGTGACCAACTGGTCGCGATCTGTGAGTAGGCAATTCCAAAAGTTATAGAGAGGATAGAACGCATCGTAAGCGTAGACCTTCCTATCTTCTGCGAGCAGCAACTCCAAAGACCCGCCGCCCAAGAACGGGGAACAAATGTCTCCCTCTGGAATGTGGGGGAGTAGATGCTTTATTGCGCGTGTTTTGCCACCGGGATAACGTAGTGGTGATTTCAAGTTCCCTCCATTGGTATTTCTTCGTCTGGCTCTTCAGTATCTCCAAATTCTACTGGTAGCCCCTCATAAAAAGGTATCATGTCTACATCTTCACCTTCGTAGCTTCTTAAGTAATCTAGAAACAATACAGGGTAATTTGCAAGTTGATTGAATTTAGCAAGAACAACAGAATCTATTTCATTCGCAAGGGCAGCTGCGGCTGTAGGAACACCACCTGTAGCAAGCATACTTACTGTATCAGCAGTCTCGTCAGCAAAGTCGTTCATTTTTTTAAAGGCAAATTCTGCACCTTTTTCTATTGCTTGATCTATTTGTTTTAGCATTTCTACTGCCTGATCAGCCAGATAATCAATGTTACGGATGTCTTTGGGTGGGGGGACTGCGACAGCGGCTCCAGCGGCACGGCGCTGAGCCTGCTCTTTTATGATTGGTCCTATTTTTTGTAGGATCTTCTTCATTTGATCTGGAGTTATGTTATTTGATTTGATAAATTTATCAATTTCGGCTTGTATTTTTTCTTCTGCGTCATCAACAACCTCAATTACAATACTTTCGTTTTTAACCGGCGTGGATAAAATGTCACCTCTAATTGAGCCACCGCGTTTACCTCCGCGATCACTGACTCTTAGTTGTATTTTGTCTTTATTATTTGTTATGTATTGATCAACATCGACAATTGGTTCAATAGCAGGCTTTTCTGGATCACTATTCCAAGTAAGAACTTGATTGGCTGTGCCGGGTCCGCCATTAAACTTTCTTTCACCAGAAATACCTTCTTTGACAAACGCCTCCTTAAACTTGTCTTTATTAATGCCCATCCTTTTAAGAATGTCTTTAAATAATAGATTCCCTACTTTCTCGTAAATCTCTTTTTTGTCATCTGGTGAGAAATCTTTTATGCCTTTAAATTGTTCATAATCAAAATTATCCATTATGTAAGCTGGCACAAGTTTTAGTGATTTCGTCACCAAAGTTTCATCTAAAGCATCTACTGCTGCTTTCGCGGCAGCTATGTGCCAAAGAGCGGCAGATTCAGGACCTTGTGCGGATACAAACTGAGCACCGCCACCTTTCTTTACAGAGTATTTATTTTTGCCTTCTCTACCGATCAGATCAGTTTTTGGAACTCCGCTGGTAGCTCCGTATTTTTTGTAAAGTCCGTCTTCGGGTAGTTTTTGATTTTTTAGTTTTGTTAAAGGTTTTCCGGGTATTTGTTCGGCAGCGCTCCGCATTCTTTGAACTTCTTTATTGAGGGAGTCATTGTTCGTAAATTTTGCGCTTTCATTTCCGCTCGCCCTAGCAATGACATTTTCCATCTGTTCTGCCATGTTGAACCCTCTTTGGGGCTTGAGAACAAAACTGAAAACTATGCTTCTACCGCTCTTAAGTTTATAACCAATAATTTGATTCCCACTGCTATCGTAAACTGGCAGGGCGGCTTCGGGAAGTTCAAGAGATTGTTTTATCTTTTCTGCTAAATCAGCACGACTTGTAAAACTCTTTAGTTTATAGATAGCTCTATGTGGAAGAGGTTCTTTTTTGCTATTCTTTTCAAAAACTTGTTCTACTTTAATCGGATCTCCATTTTCTTCTACGAGCATTTCTGGAATTCTTGTATGTAACTTGGCGTATCTCTCGAAAAGTTCTTGAGCGCTCTGGCTTCTTTCTTCCAAGACCTCCTCGATCATTTCGAGAAGCATTAACAAATTATTAGACATAACTGCTCCTTACATTATCTCGTCGGCAAGACCATACTTAACTGCCTCTTCGGCAGAGAGATAGATGTTTACCTTTTCATTAAGTAGTTTCTCCAACTTCTTACGGGTAAACTTGGTGTTCTCAACCATAGCGGTGATGTAGTCTTCCTGTAGTGTCTGGATGGCTTCTAGCTCGTTTGTTAGGTTAGGAAGCGTTCCAAAGTTGCCTGCGGCGACGTTGTGAATCATAACGCGGCAGTTCTTGCCAATCTTGCGCTTTCCCTTGGTTCCTGCTGCGAGGAGTAGGGTTCCAGCGGACATAACCTTACCGACACCGATGGTGTGGATTTCAGTCTCTTCCATTACAACCTGCATCACGTCGTAGAGAGCGAACATATCGTCGGCGCTGCCGCCGTAGGTGTTGATGTAGAACTCAACGGGCTTGCTTTCTTTGCCCTCTGGGGCTATGCGGTTCATTTCGTTTAAGTAAAGTAGAGCCTGGGTTAGTTCGGCAATCTTCTCATCTTCGACGCTAGAGTAGAGTCCAATAACGCGAAGCTCTGGCTCTTTAGCCATATCGCCGCCAAGTAGTTGCTCAAGGCTGATAGTCTTGACTTCGGGCTCGGAACCATCAGTAGAAGCAGTTTCTTTGGTTGCTGCTTCTTTCTTTACCGGGGGGAGCACCGTATCAAGAATCTTTCCAATAATTTTACGCATCATTTGTTTGTCTCCTTTGAAAACATAATAGCTGTTTTTTTGTTGTTATTTAGGAATCTCTGCGACCCTCTCCAATCATCAAATTCAATAAAGCCTTTAAACATCTCAGGGTGCGCCTGAAGTAAATAGGCTACTGAGTTATCTTTGTAATGTTGAGTAACCTTGTCATTGTCTCTTTTAAGAGATTCATACTCTTTATCTCCATAGGACTTACCATTCTTACGAAGGGCATCCAGTCTGTTTATATGGGCGTAGTGTAAGTATTCTAACCCCTTGTTAACAATTGTCAAGTAGAAAACATAAGCCATTCTCAAAATGACTAATGATAGCTTGGTAGACTTGAAAAAGTATAAACCTGCGCAGGTGAGCCACCCAAGCAAGAACGACGACCCTGCTATCACTATGCTAACGACGATTTCCATTGTGTCTCCAAAAAGAAATAACCACCTAGGTATGGTTGCCTAGATGGTTATTATAACGGCTCAGGAGATTTCTGTCAAGCTATTATTTTGAAGCGAGTCTACGATAGATGCGCTCGGCTAGCTTGTTCGCCATAGCATCTTTCTTCTTCTCACGAATGAGTCGAGCAGAGACTCGGCGGGCGACTTCTTGCACTATTTCTTCTTCGCCCATTTCCTCGTCATCTTCCATCTCGATTCCCATATCGTCAGCTTCGCCTTCGGGAGCGGCATCGACCTCTAGTTCACCACCTTCTACGTCATCAGCTTCACCCCCCATTTCCATCTCATCTTCACCGACCTCTACGTCGGCGTCAAGACCGAGTAGATCTGCGAGCTTGTCTACGATGTCCGCAAACTGCTCTTCTTTGCCACCGTCCATGTCGCCGCCCATGTCGTCGTCCATGCCCATGTCATCGCCCATGTCCATTTCCATGTCGCCCTCGGGCTCTTCACCCATTTCAGCGTCCATTTCCATCTCTTCGCCACCTTCGGGGGCTGGCGCTTCTTCGGCGTCCATCTCCATCTCTTCTTCTTCACGCATGTCTCTCATACCGGGCATATCGCGCATACCGGGTTCGTCTTCTTCCTCTTCGTCACGCATACCGGGTGGCATACCGTAACTTCCGCCCATCTCTTGGAGGGGCTTGATGTTCGCCAGTTTCATGAATTGGCGAATCTCTGTTTCTGTTAGTAGTGTCTTGCGAGCCATAGTTTTATATCTCCTTAAAAACTTAATGTTAAATAGTCTACATCACCAGAAGAAGCCAATAATTCTTCGCCATCCGGCAAACGTTTCTTTAATTTAATTAGTGCCTTGGTTTCTATTTGCTTTATTCGAGCAAAAGATAGTCCTTCACGCTTCGCAATCTCGCGAAGAGAAAGGGAGCCATTCTGGTGGATTGCAATCATCGTGCAATTATAGTCATCTTCATAATCAATGTGATATCTACACCCCGATGCTTCGCAGCCCTCTCGGTCTTTTAAGCACTGCTGGGCGCATATCATTAAATGTTTAGTGTTCATAGATCTGGAAACTCCTCTGCGATTAAATCAAATAGGTTTTCTTTGTCGGCGTCATCAAGCATTCCCCAATCTTCCAGCTTTTCTTTTCCTTTTTGTTTTAGTTTGAGAGACTTGGTGAATCTTTTTCGACTTAGGATCTTATGTTCCAAAACATAACCTTCCACAAAAGCCATAAGATTTGGATCTTCTTGAATAACACCATCAATCACGGCACGGAAAAACTGAGATGCTTTTAATTTATTATGTCTCAGTCTTATTATGAGCCGCGCGTGATCGTCGTCGGCAACCCAAAAGCGGATCGACTTTATGTCTTCTCCGTAGTTTGGATCATCAGCCATCACCACTTCCGACTTGTGATGTGTGTTCTGCTCTCGCCTAGTCCTGCTGAGGTCTGGCGAACAAACTGGACCTTGGCTTGTAGTTCTTCAATAGTGCGAACCCCTGAATAGGAGAGCCCTGAGCGAATGCCTTGCTCAAGGTCTGAGAGGATGTTGCGAACCTTGCCCCGATAAGGCACGGTGGAGGAGACGCCCTCAAACGATGAGTATCTCCCGCGCCATTCTACTTGGGCTTCCTTGGAAGCCATCCCTCGATAGGTCTTGTATTTCCGCCCCTGAGCGTCTGTAAAAACTTCTCCGGGTGTTTCCCTTGTGCCAGAAAGTAGAGAGCCTAGCATAACCGCGTCGGCTCCTGCCGCGAGGGCTTTCACGATGTCACCAGAGTTGCGTATGCCACCGTCTGCTATGATTGCTACATCACGGTCTGTGTAAGAGCAATCTATGATTGTTTGTAACCCAGGATGTCCGTGTCCTGTCTGAACTCTCGTAGAGCAGATAGAACCGCCCCCGATGTTACAACGAACAGAGTTGGCTCCCCAGTCCGCGAGATCGTTGATTCCCTGTAGAGTTGCTACATTACCTGCCATAATGTGTAATGTGTGCCCAAAATTATCTCTGAGGCTGTTGAGAGCCTCTTTCATCATAATGTGATGCCCGTGGGCTACATCAACACAAACAAAGTCTGCGCCCGCATTAAAACAGCCACGGGCTCTATCTATCAGGTCATCACCAACACCAGCAGCAAAGCCGACGTTTTCTGCGCCGTTGGCTTTTGCTGTGCGAACCAACTCTGCCTGCTCGGGGGCGGTATTGTATCTGTGGATGATTGCTGAACTACCTTGATCCGACATCGCGAACGCCATGAGATCTTCTGAGATTGTGTCCATGGGGGACGCAAAGATTGGTAGTTCAAGTTTTAGTCCGTTCCCCAAATCAGAATTGATATCCACTTCAGATCGACTGCGGATATCGGAATACTGCGGAAGGATGAGAACGTCGTCATAAGTTAGTGCCTCTTTCATGTTAGTCTCTGTTCTTGTTAATAAAGATTCGGATGCCTGCGGGTTCAAACCAAGTTTCATCGTGAGGCTTCTTGGGGTCCTCCATAAAGCGAACCTTTGGTCTAACACCACCAGTCTTGATGTAACAGATAGACGGAACACCTTGGAAGCCGTATTTTTTCTCAAGTCCGTCACCCTCTTCCATGTTGAAAGCATAGAAGTGGATGTCCTCATAGTCGTCGGAAAGGTCTACGAACTTTGGCTTGAGGGCGTGGCATAGATGGCAATTAGAGCCATAGAGCTTGATTACTACTTCATGTTCGCCGTCAACTTTTCCGCCTAGAATTTGATCTAGATTTTTTCTGTTTATCCTAATTACTGCCATTTTCAAGTCCTTCTATGATGCGGTCGAGATACCAACGTGCTTTCTTGAGGTCCTCAAGGGCTTCTGCCTTGTGTCGGTGTCTCGCAACATACTTTACCACGTTGCCGGCGTTGAAGTCAAGTCCCCAATCCTCGATGGCGTCAATTACTTCTATGTTGCCTTGGTTGTAGTGCGGGGGGTTATTGACGGCTTCCCGGCGTGCTAGACCTTCTAGTCCTTCTAACTGTTGTAAATAAGATGTTGCTACCTCTTCGGTGTGGGGTGGGTCGTCCATCCCTTGTGAATCGAATAGGTCAATCTTTTGTGTTGGCGTGGGCATTGAGTGCTCCTTGGGTTATCTCGATGCATTGGGGGCAAAATAGGGACACGCGGGTGGGTTCCTCGCGCACCACTACTCGCCAAGTTAGTGCGTGTTCTTTTGATTTCTTATCAAATGGTGCGTCGCACGTTGAACATGCGTCTGGTCTGTGGCTGAAGCTGGAAATTTTTTGGGCGAGTTTCTCGTTACCCTTGTTCTTCTTCTTGAGTCGCCGCCGTTGTGCTCTATTCACGGTCGCTCCATTCCGGTAATCCGGGGTCCGTTGAATGACGACTGACGAAACACCACCACTGCTGATGGGAATGGTGCGGAGTTCGTCTCGTCGCCAAACTTGATGCGTCCCCGGACAAAGCGAATCTCGTCTGCTTTCATCACGTAGTCGTGCCAATACTTGGTGTCGGTGCGGGCGGGGATAAGCATTACGACTGTCGTGTCGTCGTTCTGCCCCTCTTCGTAAGCCTTCTTGATCCAATCCTTTAGGTTTCGACCATAGGGTGGGTTTAGAAACACTCGATTACCAGACCAATCCTGAGCAAGTGAATCATCTGCTTCGGTGTAGTGGTTGGCGACCTTGTAGTTATCAGCCGATGCGGCGGCATCCAGGGTGAATGGTCCAAAGATGCTGTCGAGCTTATCAAAGAACGATTGGGGTGTAGCCCAGTCATTTGACTTTGAGCTAAACATTAGTTTTGTTGTGCTCTTATCCATCTGTGCTCCCTAGGGCTCCATCGCCCCTGTCTGAAATAGTAATAGACTCCTGATATAAATCGCCCTGAATAAGATATGGTCGGAAAGCAACCACCGGGATCATCACAAGTTGTGCGATCTTATCTCCATAACGAATCATCTGGGGATTGCTACCAACATTGTGAAGGTTGATAAACACTTCTCCATCATAACCTGAGTCAATCACATGCGCGCCGACCATTAGTCCACGCTTTGCAGCAATGCTTGAACGGTTCATTACTTGTAGCATGTAGCCGTGAGGAATCCCAAACTTTAGACCAGTTGGGATAATCACAGATTCGCGTGGCTCGATTACAATTGGGTCTCTCACATTAGCATACACATCTAGCCCAGCGTCAGATGGGTTAGAACGTGTGGGAACCTTGACATACTCATCAAGTCGCTGATACTGGATAATCATGAATTCTCCGGGGTGCCCTCACCAGAGAGCATCTTGAAGTTGTCGTAAACATCCTCGATGTCTACCTTGCCCTTGAACAGACGGTAAGCCTTCACAGCCGCACGGATCTCGTCGGTGTTAAGCCAGCCCTGCTCTCGATACTCGGTGCGTAGCTCTCGCTTCTGCTCCTTGTACGGCTCGATAGCCTCTTCGATTGCCACGAGTGACCGGATGTACTCCAGAACGTAGCGCTTCTTCTCTTCAGTTGATGTAGACATTTAGTCCTCCTTGTTATGTATGTAATGTAACGCGGTGAGCGTCAGGTGTCAAGCGGTTTTTTAAGGTGTGAATCGGGAATATTGACTGGAAATTCATCACATTTATACTTTCTTACGCTAAAGACATCTGGTGATATGTTTTTATAGTTCTCAAGCTTGTAGGGATAGATACTTCCATCTTTATGTACCCCTATGATCCAGTCTATCTTATGATCAGCATAGTTTATCGTATTTCTAGTTTTGCCATTTTTAGAAACATTTTCAAAATCACGTTTTCTGCGTTTTGGAATACCATTTCTTTTCATGGTTTTGACCTGAATGGTTTGAAAGTTTTTATTTCCTAGATCAACAATCAAATCATAAACAGCGTCTCTGGATTGAGGAACTGACGGAATCCATCCACGTTCTTGTAAAAATGCAATTACTAGTGTTTCTGATTTATCGCCTGATTGATTAGATATGTGCCGATACATTAAAATTCCTATATAGATTACGCTGCTGCTATCAAGCGCTCAGCGTCGTTTTTCTTGAGCTTGAACAGAGCAAGCTCCTTAGCCTTCGCCTCGATCATCACGTCGAGGTCATAGCCATAGTCGTCAACAGGTCCGTTGACGTAATCTGAGTGGGCGTGTGGACGAATCTTTGCGTCCTTCTTCTCTTCTGCTCTCGACTCGGAGTAGTGGACTACCGGCTTGATGTCGCCCCAAGTTGAGATAGCCAGTTCCAGAGCTTGCTTCTCTGTAAGGTCGCCTGTGCAGAAGCCATGATGATGATAGTCAAAAACAATAGGAATGCCAGTGCGAGTAAATACCCCGTCATATAGCTCTTGAGTCGAGTATAGGCTTTGTCTATCATCGTTCTCCACGGTGAGTCTTGAAGTTACTGACACCGGTAGGCGCTCAAAGTTCCGTGCAAAAGTATCTAGTGCGACCGGCTTGTTGTTGTAAGCTGCACCGACGTGAATGTTGATCTTTGCGTAGTGATCTCGGGGCAAGCCCAGCATGTCGAAGAACTCGCCGTGGATCTCCAAGTCACGCTTGGTGTTCTCAAACACGCGCTCCTTGGGGGAAGCGAGCTTGTTGAAAGGTCCGGGGTGAGAGGTGATGCGAATGCCGTGCTGGCGAATGTAGTTACCAGAACGCTCGCACGCTTCATAGATAGCCTCGTAGTCGGGCATGTCGTGAAGCTGGTATTCTGACGCCCAAGGAAAGACGTTGGAGGACAAACGGAAGAAGTTGATCCCATGCTGGACATTCCACTCAAGGACTTTCTGAAGGTCCAAGATGTTCAAGAGAGCGAGGGATGAAGCGTATTCAATGCCCTTTTCTTGGAAGGTCCTCTTGATCATCGTGCGGTTGGTGGTGATTCTATCATTCTTGTGACCACCGAAGTCTTGTGGGTTAGAAAGCTGCATGTTGATGCAGGCGTATCCATAATTCTTGCTCATGTGTCCTCCAACGACACCTATAATATAGCCCGTCAGGCGGCTTCTGTCAAGCCCTTTTCGTCAGAGATCGTGCGGGGGTTGTCAGAGAAATAAATCTTATCTATTCCTAGTCTCGCACTAAACTGTTCTTGCAAGAATGACCGAAATGATGATTCATTCTCAACATAAGCCTCGGTTGTGCCCCAAGAGCCTACCTCTCGCAAAACGTCCACCTTGTTTACAACAAGGCGGTTGACTCCGTTCATGCTGATGGCGCGCTGGACCTCCTTCACGTTTATCCAATTGCACTGCCTCACACGCCCTGTGGTGGCTCCAAATTCCTGCCCGACCTCTTGGATGCGGTTGAAGATTTCAGAGGCTGGCTGGAAGCTACGGGCGCCTACATAGGTCTCGTAAGCCTTGATGATGCCCCAGACGTTACGAATAGAGCGGGGGCTGATGCCGTTCTGGATGGCGGCAGCCGTCCCTGTGTGTGAAGACGTTACAAACGGGTAGTCGCCCCAGTCAGGGTCAAGCCAGAAGCCTTGTGCCCCTTCCATTAGGATTACTGTGTCGCCTGATAGTTCTTCGTAAATGTCTACTAGATAAGGCTTGAAGTTAAGTACGTCGCAGGCGCGAATGCCAGTCCGACCATACTTATCACGATAAGCAGGTCCATTACCAGTTCTAGTTGTTCCAATCTTCTCGTCAGCGCCGTCTTCGATTTTGTGGTCTTCGGTGATAACATGAGCATTTTTTGCGATCCTTAGATGTTGCCGCACGGGGATTCCGTGGGATTCTAAGTAGTCTATCTCTTCTTCTAACTTCATCGGATCAATCACGCAACCGTTTCCGATTACTGATGTAACTCCGAAAAAGACGCCTGCTGGGATGTGGTGAGTAACAAACTTTTTTCCATTATGGAAGATCGTGTGTCCCGCATTACAGCCCCCATTGAATCTAACGCAATGGGTGTATTCTCCACTCTTGAGCAAGTGGTGGGTAACCTTTCCTTTACCCTCGTCTCCGTGTTGGAGACCAATAACAACGTCGGTAATCAAGTTTCCTCCTTATGTCTGAACTTGTACCAATAACGTAACATAGGGAGCGAACTAATGCAAGCGAAAAGTGCTGTCCACTCTCCGTGGCAATTCACTAAGTGTTCCATTATAACCTCTAAATCTGGAAAATTTGCCTCAAAAAATTTTTAACGATCTTGGCTTTTTCACTTTCGGTTTCACACTCAGAAAAAATATAGTTGTAAGTGTGTTTTTGTTTCTGTATCTCTTGATCAAGTTGTTTTATTCTTGCTTTCATCCAACGAGTTTGCTGCTTGAAATTCTTCGGGATTCGTATGTTGAACCGCTCGGACATCTCAAGAAGCAAGAAATAATCTCCATTGTCGAGAGCCTGTTTAGCATCCTTGAACATAGATAATCTAACCTCTCGTTCCTCTGCTGTCAAGCCATTTGCTCGGTCTGGATGTAAATTTAATGCTAGCTTCTTGAATAAATCTTTGAAAGTTTTACGCATCTGATCTTTGTCACTAGATTCTACATCAATATCTTCAACAACTGGTGCTCCTTGGATTGTGGGATTTAACATACGGGATAAAGTTTCTTGTTGCTTATCTTCGATTTCTTTTATTTGGTTCTCGCTTGTTTGCTGTTGTGGTGTATTAGCAGCCTTCTTATGGTTCAAAGCTTTGAGATCTATCCCGTTTTTGGCACAATATTCTTCCATAAACATTTGGAAGTCTGTGCCGTGGTCATTACATATCTCTTTTACAAGAGACAACTCTTCGTGCTTAAATTTGATCTCATTTAAGGCACGCTTCCACTTTACTAGATCTCTTGCTCTCATAGAAAAACCCCCCAACTTAAATAGTTGGGGGGTTAGTCCTAAGCCTTGCCTTGACCTCGATACTTCTTCTTGTAGCCCTTGTTTCCGCCGTGCGGACCCGGTTGCTTACGCTTTGTTAATGGGCTCTTCCCAATACTAGTCTTTTTCTTAGCTGCCTTATTGTGTATCTTCTTCGTAGCCATTGCTTGTCTCCTTGTTGTTAGCCTAGCAATCTAAAGTTTCTGTAAACTGACCTAGTGGAGAAGCCCCACTTCGGATCGTAACTCAGCCGTGATAGATAGGGACGATTGATGTGAATTCTGTCTTTCTTTACATCAACTCCCCAGCATCTAATCTTCTCTGTCTCGTTATTGGAATCAATCACTTCTAGAATCCAATAGTCTTTTCCTTTCTTCGTCTTCTTCGGCACAACCTTGCGTGGAATAAACCAGCAGATTTGTAGCTCCTCATCAAACTCTGAAATTGGCGGGATGTACTTGTCTCTTAGATCCTGAATCATCTCTGGACTCACAACCAGCGACATCGGGAACACGCCTGTGAGATCTGTCTTGAACTGGATAATCTCCTCCTCAGAGAAATCACCTTCGCCTCTGTATAGATCGATGTTGACGTGAAACTTCTTCTTTGTCTTTGGTCGATCGACAACAGCAGCAGACCAGAAGTGTTTGCGACCTACGAATCTATCGTCCATCAGACTATCCATAGCACCCGCTCGGCATAGGGCATCCAGAGCCTTCTTGTTCAGCTTCGCATACTTGATCTCATCTCGGAACAAGAGGTCTTCAATGTCGGCGAATGGGCGATTATCTAGAATCTGATCCATAGCGGCATCACCAAAGCCCTTGATGCTGGTTAGAGGCTGGATGAGGGTCTTTCCATCGGCACCAATCCCCCAGACGCGACCAGAAGTGTTGACCTCAACTGGCTGAATGTCGTAGCCAAGAGACTTGGCGATGTTGATTGCGTTCTCCTTCTTGCTCTCGGGCTCTTTATCAAGGAAAGCCGCAGTCCACTCTGCCTCAAAGTAGGTCAGAAGCCAAGCACACTGGTAAGAGATTAGGGAGTAAGCAACAGCGTGGCTCTTGTTGAAGCCGTAGCCTGAGAAGAACTCAAACTTCTCCCATAGACTCTGCGCCTCAGACCTGTCGATGTTCTTCTCCAAGCATCCATCAATGAACTTCTTGTGGATTCTGTCTTTTACCTCAAAGCCCTTGCCTGTTCCCTTCTTGGTTAGAAGCTTACGGAGTAGGTTGCCCTCGTCAAGAGTCAGATCCTTACCAAGTGCGTGAGCAATCTTGGCGATCTGCTCCTGAAAGATAAGGAAGCCGAAGGTTTCTTCGGTGATCTCCTGAACCTCTGGTGTGAGATACTTGATGTATTGTGGGCTGCCCTTCGCATCAATGTAATCCTCGTGAACATTTGCGGACAGAGGACCGGGACGATAGATAGAAGTAATAGCGGAAACATCAATAATGTTGTTTGGCTTTACTCGCTCAGCGAAGTTCTGTGCTCCGTCCTCGGTGAACTGGAAAGTGCCTACGAAGTTACCCTTGTGGAAAACATTCTCATAGACTCTCGCATCATCAAGGTTGATAACATCGGGGTGAAGCTTCGTGTCGTAGAAGTCCTTGACCTGCTTGAAAGTTGGATCTGCGATGCCGTGGTGGCGCTTGAGAATCAACTCAATCGCAGTCTCCATCATAGCAAGGGTAGAGAGCCCAAGAAGATCGAACTTGATGAAGCCCATCGGCTCCAAGTGGCGGACGTTCTGACCCTCGGACCAAGGCGTCTGCCGAACACCCTTGGAGTTGATTAGGGGCATGTTCTTGTCGAGGTCCTCAGCAATCACAACACCACCAGCGTGGCGGGACGCAGAACGAACCTGACCAACAAGCGCCTTGACGTGTGTCTTGACGTTTGGATACTTGCCCAAGAAGTTCTTCAGAGAATCAGAGAACTCAAGAACCTCCTGCCACGTTGGGTTATACATTCCAGCCTTGATCCCGTGCTTGCGCTTGGCAAGAGGAGTTGCCTCCTTGATCATAGCGTTCGTTACCAAGTTGACCTCACCAAACTCAATACCATAGAGCTTGGAAATATCCTTGATAAGCGACTTCAACTGAAGGGTGTTCCAGTTTGAGATTGGAGCAACGCAATCCTCGCCCCATAGCTCAATCAGCTTGTCCTTCAGTTCCATCGGACGACTCACATCATAGTCAATGTCGGGGTAGTCCTTGGCATCTGAACGCAAGAAGCGAGAGAACAGGAGGTCATACTTGATAGGATCAACCTGCGTAATGCCGAGAGCATAAGCAACAAGAGAACCAGCAGCAGAGCCTCGCCCTGGACCAGCAAGCATCATCGTGTCTGTAACATCCACGATTGCCTTCATAGTCAAGAAATACTTTGAGAAGCCTCGGTCGTCAATAACGTGTAGTTCTTCTTTTAGTCTCGCAAGATACTGCTGGTTGTCGGCAAGATTCAGCTTACGCAGACCTTCAAGCGAGAAGTTGATTAGCGCCTCGGTTGCGGTGTGTCCTGCGGGCACAACAAACGAAGGGAGCCGAACGGTGTTGTCGGGCAAGAAGTTCTCAATGCGATCGAACGCAATCCTGTGAGTCTCTTCAATAGACTGCAACACGAAGTCGTCGTCATAGGTCGCACCACACATCTGTGAGTAGCTCTTGTAGCTATCCCACATCTCATCACCATTCTTCGGGTAGAGTTCGTAACCAATCTCATCAACAGAGATGGGTAGTTCACTCTCGGTGTCTGCCCACTGCGGGCGTCCCTTACCAAGCCAACCAAGGCGCTTGTAAAGCTCGCGGTCTTTCCAAGCATCGCGGTTGGGGTAATGTGAGTCTGCGGTAGAGATAACCTTTACACCGAACTCTTCACAAACTTGAATAACAAACTTGTTTAGTTCGTGCTGCTCTGGGACATTGTTCCACTGGATCTCGCCGTGCCAGCGATCACCAAACACATCAACCATACTGCGGGTTGTGTCTCGCATAGCTTCAAGCACAGCCTCTGGTCCTTCCTCTCGGTTCTCCCAGTAGTTACCAGCATAGACACCACCAAGACAAGCAGACGAAGCGATAATGCCTTCGCCGTGCTCCTTCAACATCTTGTAGTCCATACGAGGATAGCGATAGAAGTTCTCATCTTTGTAGCTCTCGGACACAAGCTTGAACAGGTTGTTCAGCCCAGTCTGGTTCTGTGCGAGGAGAACAAGGTGGCGGCGGCGGCGTAGAACATTACTGCTCTTACCCTTGCTCGCGCCTTCGTCCTCAACAGAAGCAGCAGACGCACCAGCCTTCTTGGCGGCGCGTGCCTTCTTCTTGTCTAGCATAGCCTGTTCGTATTCCTCCTTCCACTCATCAATAGAAGGGATGAAGTAAGCCTCGCAACCAAAGATAGGCTTGAAGTCCTTGCCTTCTGCCTTCATCTTCTTTGCGTGAAGGACCTGATAGGCTAGACCATTCTGGTTGCCGTGGTCGGTTAGTGCGAGGGCATCCATTCCATTCTGGTAGGCGAAGTCCATGTGGTCTTGCGGGAAGCCGAGACCATCAAAGATGGACCCCGCTACGCTGTGGGCGTGTAGCCCAACAAACTTGATCTTGCTCTGTGTTCTCTCAGTCATTCTGTGTCCTTCGTCGGTGGGGGGCGTCAGTGCCGCTGCTTACATTCATAATGTAACACGGCAGGGCGGTGGGCGCAAGCACTTTCTTGTGGTCATTATGCCTCCGATAGTAGGGTAAGATCTGTTTTCTGAAATGTTGAGATGTAACCCAAACTAGGAAAAGACACCTTAGCATCTCTGTTGTAATTTTCTATGACGAAGCCGTCTATTTTTGGTGTGAGCGTTTTGTTAGTCTGGGGTGGGTTGCCTGTTACCATTATAATATACATTTTTTTGGTTCTCACCAGATCACCGACTTTCATTATGCCTCCGATAGTAGTTTTAGCGCGGATTGGCTGAAAATTGTTGGCCTCTTCCACCTTCTCTCGTAAGGAATCGCTTTTTCGTTGAGCCATTTTATAGTGTGGCGTGGAACAGAGTAGTGAGCCGATCTGGTGAGACTTGTTGTCTTAATCACAATGCCGATTAAACTCGGGTGACTTATGTGGCTCACCAAGTCACCGACTTTCATTGTGCCTCCGATAGTAGTTTGAGAATCCGATAATTGTGTTTGCTAATCGCACCTTTTCTCGTGGGGGTGTCGGTGGTTAGCCACCTGATAGTGTTAGTCCCGAACTCATCATAAGAGAGAACTACACCAAAGCACCAAGGATAGTCTCTGTGTTTTACCAAATCACCGACTCTCATTATGCCTCCGATAGTAGAATAAGATTTCTTTCGTCAAAATTGGTCGCTAGTCTAGGGAAAGTCTGTTGGTCTAACCAGAGAATTCTGTGACACCTGATCTTTCCACCAGAATAGGTGATAGTGTGGATAATAAAGCCGTGCCTGCCTTTATGGCTTCTGTGACAGACCAGATCACCGACTTTCATTATGCCTCCGAAACAAGTTCCATTCTGTGATGAACAATCCCGCACAGAGAATGATTGATAAAAGAGTCTTTGAGACGCACACAGGTGTAGGTCATAGTAGCAGGAGGTTGTCCCCACACTTTCTTGGTGATCTCTGCGATCATCCAAAGGTCGCCGTAACGACCTCTCAGTAATGTGCCTTCGCGATAGAGTTTCATTCTTCGTTCTCCAGCTTCATCCACTCTATAACAACTTTCTTCAAGGCTTGCCAAGGATATCTGACCTCATTGCCCTCTGTGTCGGTGAAGAGGACGTGCTTTACGACACTTGTTGTCCCATCATCTTCTACCTTCACACAGGAGCCGATCATTTCCATAGATGCTTTATAGGTCATTCTTCATCCTCCATGCATAATTTATTCAGTTGATGCGGCTTTGTCAAGCGCCAGTTGGGTGCTTTCACGATGTTATCTGACGCGAGGTAGGCTCGGTAGCCATCCCACTCGCGGAGATCATAGAACCAGTCTATCTCTTTGCGGAAGCACTCGTCCTCACTTACCTTGTCAAAGATTGTCGCGAGGTCAAAATGCTTTGCTGACCAGCGGTCTTCCTTCGGCATCTTCTTCAAGTCGCGCCAAGTCTCGTTAGGACCCAGCGGATAATGGTCTCGGGTTGTAAGTTTGTTGACTTCTCTGCGGCACTGGATAAAATCTTCTCCTCTCATAGTGAAGGGGATTGGTAAATTATCCTTTATTGTCTTGCCCTCGCTAGTAAAGAAGAAGTTCTTTGTGGTGTTGGAAAGTTTCTTTCTTTGTTCTCGCAACGACCAGAAATCGTAGGCGTTGTGTGGAAACGACACAAAGTATTTCTTTGGGATGACCCACTTGGAGATCCTGTAAGAAGTATACCAAGCAGAGTGCATCCCAAACAGAGCAGACCAGCCATAACTATCACGCTTGTCTCTATCTTTTGGTAGAATAGGCACATAATAGATGGGGATGTGGGTTCTTCGCTGGACAACGTAATTGTTTATGTAGTCATCCCAGAAGTAAACAGGATCATAAACCCATTCGCCTATGTGCTTCTTGACTATTGGGGCTAGATCGTCGTTGGCTACGATCCAGATCGTAGAACAACCAGCCAGGGCACACTCAAACACAGACTTCTGGATAAGAGTGAAGTCATTTTCAATAGGAAGCATAAACGAATCATAAGGCAACTTGTAGTTGTCGTCAAAGTTCGCTAATGGGATGATGCCTGCTAGGTGTTTAGCCATAATGTTTCCAGAATTCTTTTTTGTGTTCTCGCTACTTGCCCCAGATCCTCAACCAGATCCTCTTCCGTAATCTTCGGAACTTTGATCGAATCTGTCTCCATCCATAGCGGAGGAGATGTAAGGAATTTTGTACGATTAATCGCTTGTGCCTTGAAACTCCTGTATCTCTGGGAGCCGTCTGTTTGGTATCCATTTTTTGGTCCTCTTAGTCCTAGATCTTTCATCTTTTCAAGCATCGCAAGGCGCACTATGGTCTCTGAAAAATCAAAGTCGTCTATCTGGTCGTCTGATAAAATTGAGAACACACAGGCGTCTTTGAAAGGATTGTTACCATCAACTCTGGGAGTTTGATAGAACCAGATTTTGTTACAAAAATGGTCTTTATCTTCTATCAAATCAAGATGGTGCTTACCGCCTCTTATGAAGGCAAACCTATCATAAACATAGTAATTTTTTGGTGTGTTCTCGCAAGGTAGAAGATTGTAAGATGCGTGCTCATCAAAGTAGTAGCACACGCCGAACTCTATTGTTCTTAATTTAGCATAGTCGGAGTGCCCCGTCAATTCATTTTCGTGGATGCGGATCGAATTACATAGATCAGAGAAAGGAGCAAGTCCCTTCAATCCGAGAATGAAGAGAAGATGCTCCCACAAGGCAATCTTGGATTGTCCCGTAGTTCTCTCTCCATCCGGCGTAGTCCAGAGTTGAGGTTGATTGTGAAGACCCCAACTAGACAAGTCAATAGATGGGTCAAAATAATCAAACTCAAACGGCTTCTCTGGTGTTGTGAAGAACACAGGGAAGTCGTTGAGAGCAGCAAACAGGAGGGCACGGAGAGATGAGCCAACTACGATTTCGTCGTAGTAAGGATTCAACTATCCCCCTTCATCTCCTGTAAAACCTGCTTTGCGAGGCGTGAGATAAGAAACTTGGTGTTGTTCTGCATTCTTGCTTTGGTTTCAAGACCCTCGGCAAACCGAATTGGTCTCTTTGACTTACCAACACGGGTCATAAACTCGCCTTCTTTGCCGCCTAGGAACTCTCCTGTCTCTTCTTCATTGCCGTAGCCAGGAAAGTCAGCGTCGTTTGTTCCAATAAGGTAAGATTGCTCGCCACCGCGAGGAACAAACAAAACAGAATCCTGACAGAAGTGTTCGCCGAGACCAGTTATTGTGTCCTTGAAGTTTGGATCATCTTTGAGATTCACAACAAAGAAAGAGTCTTCCTTGACCTCTTTGGCTGCGTCTGTTCCAAAATCCTCAACATAGGTTCCATCAACATCCGTGACGCCATAACCCTTGTTGAGCAGAACAGCTTTTAACTGGCGGTTGCGCTCATAGTTCTCCATAGTGTTGCTATGATCAGGCATACACTTGGTTTTATCTTTCGTGTTGTCTCGGAACGCTGTCATAAAGCCGGTGTCGTGATTAAGAATGTGTTCGTAAGTGCGACTGATTGAGCTTTCTGTTAGGAATTCCTTCCACTCTGTTATAACTTTTTTCATTTGGTTCTCCAAGTATAAGTAGTCTTACCTATTCTTCATTCTCCAATAGTTTTAGGTCTTCTGGTCGCGCAACATTATTGATAGTCTTGCCGTTTGGCATTGTGTATCTTACAAGATAACACATACAATACCTATCGTCACCTTCGCGTTCCCACTTACTATAGTAAAGAGTTTTTTCTTTTTCTCTTATGATCTCGCCTGTTGCGCCAAGGGTGCCGTAGCCGCAATACTGAACCTTATCACCGACTTTCATTCTTCGCTCTCCTTATCAAACCTGTGTAGGTCGTCCATTATGTCTTTGACTGCCTTGCCTATTAGAAGAGAAAAGAAAATCATTTCTTTAAAAGTGTGCTTGTTTTTGTGCCTCACAAACACATCTTGGAAAGTCGCCAATAGTTCTGTTTCAGCACCAAGCCAATACTCAAGGAAATTATGCTCACCAGCCGCAATAGATTTCTTCTGATTCTCGGTAAAAGCGACGGCAGCAGTCCCTATGTCTTGTTGTAGTTCTTTATTCATTCTTCGTTCTCCTTTGCTTTTTTAATGGCGCTACGCGCTGCTGCGAGTGTTTCCTCTTTTCCCTCGGCAAGAATCTCCCATTCCCAACTATCGCCAAATCCAAAATCCAAAGTCTTAGTTTGGATTTTCCAAAAATAATCAGCAGAGTCATAGTATTTTGTAATCGTAGCAACACAGGAATCAAATTCTGCTCGCCAATGAGTAGTTTTTTGGTACTTCATTCTTCGTTCTCCTTAACTGGAAGCATTCCTGCTGCGGTCATAGCTTCGATCGTCTTAGGGAAGTCGCCTTGCTCCTCTACAAGTCGTAGCATCTCTGCTGCGACCTCACGAACCTCCAACTGGGCGTGTTCGTCATTTCGTAGTTTCTGGAAGTGGGCGAAAGAACGCCAATTAAACATAATGTCGCAAGTGATCTGAATGCCGTAAGGTAGGTAAAGACGGGCACTTTCTTTCGCCCGCTTTCGTTCGTAACCCTTCTCTTCTAGACGAGCAATACATCTGTGATAGCGGTCGTAGGCGTCCTTGATAAAGGTTTCTAGTTCTGCCTGCTCTTCCTCATCCCAATCAACAGGCAGGTGATACTTATCAACCTTGAACTCCTTGTAGCGTGCCGACTCTGCGTTGATGTTTACGCCGATGCGGTGCTTGAGCAGGTGGATGTGCGTAGCGATGTCGGTCGTTACGAGAAAGTGAAGAGACGACTTCTCAAACGGGGTGTGGTGCCCTTCGGTTGCTAGCATCTTGAGGAGCTTGCCGATGCGGGCGCGCTTCTTGGGTCCTAACTGGCGGCTGGTGCTAGTCCAAGCCGAGAGTGCGTGCGTTTCGTCACTCCCGTAGGTTCCCATCAGTTCAACTTGGTTATTCATTTGCTCTCCGTTATGTCTATAACATAACAGGGCGCAGGTCAGTCGTCAAGGTCTCCAAGCAAGGTTTTTATGTCTAACCCTGCGCAGTCAATCTTCTTCTTGTTGACGTGGTAGTGGCTGACGAATCCGCGTTCCTTTCCATAAGCCCATTTTTGTTCGTAAACTGTTGATGTTTTATCAAACTGGTTTAATGGGGTCTCAAAGGGAACGTCGCAGGCATTATGGACTGCTGACCATAGAGCTTTGAGAGCCTCCATCTGAACTGGATAGAAGCCGAGGAATGGATCAAGTTCGCTCTTATGAACCCAAGCGCCCTCAACCAAAGGTCTCTCACCAAAGCCCTTGCGAACATAGGTGCTCTGATATTTTGGGTAGTAAGCGTTTGTGATCTCAACGCCAACAGACTTGCGATTTACATTACCAGCGTGGAATGCTGCGTGTTGAAGATCGAGGGTCTGGTAGATTGTGCCGTCGTTGTCAATAAGAAAGTGAACGGAGATGCCGCGCTTATCTAGAACCTTTTGGCATTGCGTTGAGGACAAGCAGACATCCCAGTGGTTGACGAATAGCTTAACATCGCGTGCTGGTCTGCCTGTGTAATCGTAGTAAGTGCCAGAGCGGGCGGCAAGACCGCCACGCTCTGACCATAGGACAAGCTTGTCCCATTTTATAGGAGTGAACTTGCCATTGTAAACAATGTAATTTGAATAGGAAGGATCTTCAGGCTTGTGGTCATCAATGCTTTCTTGTCTCTCGACCCAGAGGCGACGGAAGGTTGAAGGACCGCAAAGTCCATCTGCTCCTAAACCATAACGCTTCTGAAAACGCTTGATAGCACGCACCAATTTGTCATCAAAATGCTTTTCTCCAAACCAAGTTGGATCCCAGCCGAGATTAGCGGCAGATGACTGATTGTAAAAATCCTTATCCATTTAATCAAGTACTCCTATTACATAGTTCTCTAAAATAGTGTAATAAGTAGAATGTTCTATAACTAAATCATTTAACATCTTCTTATCAATGACGATTTTATCACCTTTTTCGCACTCAAATGACACATCATCAGAGACTCCGAGGATTTCTACTACGATGTGGTCCTCCTCTGGAGCTTTATAATCATCTGGCAGCAAGATGCCTGTGTCCGTCTTCTCCTGTGGCGGATTGTAATGGACTAGGATGTGCCTGTTTACTGGTCTAATCATCATTCACCTCTTTAAGAATAACTTTTTCGTGTGTTTTGTAGTCTTCAGAATGAAGGAACTTTTCTGTTCTTGCTCCGCATTCATCACATAGCATACTTACGCAAACATTATTACCTGCGGACGCCTGCCCCTCAGAGACCGGCTTCCATTTACAGACAACAAGATTTCTATTTTTACAAAATTGTAATCGCTCTTTCTGATTTAACAAATGGTTGAACTTCATTTTTTCTCCTATAGTTCGCAGTGGTCGGAATCGCAGAACTTAGTGCCTGCGCCGCCTTCTTCGGTTGAGAATCGCTGAACTGGTGTGATGCCGTTAGACATCTCCTCGTATTGCTCTCGGGTTATGGGCTCATAAGGAGCCTGAACATAGCCAGTTTCCTCGTAGCGGAGGAAAGACACAGCTTTCAAGCGAGTCTCATACATTTCAAGAGCAGTTTTGAGGTGCTCTGCTTCTTCTGGCTTGAAAGTAACCGTGATAGACACAGAGTTGTCAGCCCAGTAGTGCTGGTATTGTGCGGCAATTTCAAGCTGCTCCCACATCGTGATCTCTCTCTTGCCCTTGACGAAATGCTCTTCGTGAACCGGGAACTCAACACACATAGTGTTTGGTGAGTAATGGTCTGGCTCAATCTTGTAGCCGGCTTCTTCAAGAGCAGGCAGCATGTCGCTATCAGCCGCAAAGCGAATGCGACGGATGTAGAACTCATCTTCGGGATAATGAATGCCTGGAGTTGAACCATTTAGGAGAGAGACTGTGCCGGAAGGCTTGATGCTCGTCATTCGGACAGACTTTGGAATACAAAGCCAATCAGAATACTTTGCGTCAAGCCCCTTGACGTGCTCATAAGCATTATCGCACCATTCCATTAGCTTACGGCGACCAAACTTGTTGAATGCCTGAACGACACCAGACTGGGAAAGTCCGATGCGGCGGTTCTTCAGCATCTTTGCGTTAGTCTCAGCCCAATGTGTGTTGGCGAGCGTAACTGTCTTTCCGTAAAGGTAGGCAATCTTGAGAGTTGCGAGGTAATCCTCGTAAGTCTCGTGCTTAGCCGGGAAAGTCTCAACAAGGCAGCAAAGCTCGGCATCTTCTAGTTGCTGCTCAACGCACGGGTTGAAACCCATAACGTTTTTATCATCGTCTCTCGGAGGATCGGCAAAGCGACCGCGGGTGCGAGCGTTGTCTAGCCAAATGTAGCCGGGTTCTCCGTTCTTCTGTGACTGCTCGGCGTGCCAAGTGTAGTCCTGACCAACGATAGCGTGGAAAGAGTTGTTTGAACCCCAGCGATGGTGAGCAAGCTTCTCTGGATCGTTCTTCATCTGTAGGTAATCAAGATCTTCGTGGTTTCCAAGCGCAAGAGCGGCAGAACGACGAACGTTTCCTGCGACAACGCAGCGACCGATCAGGTTCTCGGTGTCTACGATGTCTACGGATGTGATTGGGTTTCCAAAACGCGCTGTGTAGAGTTCAGCTAGGCTTGCGTGTAGCTCTTCAAGAGGTCCAGAGCCGCTTGATGTTCCGCCGAAGCCGTGAATAGGTGCTCCATAGGGGCGGATCGCAGAGTAGTCAAAAGTAGGAACTTTGGCGCCATAGAAGAAACCATTTAGGAGGATCTTGACTGAATCTACCCAGCCCTCGCGAGAGTCAGGAATCACAAAAGTTTCATTTGTAAACTCTGGTCTCTGGACTGTGAGTGTTCCAGCACCGAGGGTGTCAAATCCAACGCCGATGCCCAACATAAGGGCGTCCATCATCCAAGAAAATAGATAACCACCCTTGGTGCTTAGCTCACGGGTTGAGCGAAAAGCACAATTGAAGAGACCAGCGGCAGTGCGCTTGTTCACAAACTCGGTGCCCATCATCCATAGACCACGACCGGGAGGTGTCCACTTGAGATTGAAGAGGCGATCGTAGGCGTTCTTTGCTGTACGCTGTGCCTTCTGGTCATTCCATTCGAGACCAAGGCGGTAAACGTGCTGCTTCTGCATCTCAAACATACCCTCGATAACACGACGGCAAGTCTGAAACCATTCTTCAGTTCCGGTTGCGTTTTCGTCAAACTC
>WLWF01000928.1_pt1 | contig 26645 bp, 33 predicted proteins | sample 6718331 | NCBI WGS metagenome assembly WLWF01 (sample SAMN12718692, study PRJNA515312) | sponge metagenome | isolation source: marine sponge | host: Mycale hentscheli | place: New Zealand: South Island, Marlborough, Capsize Point | collected 2003-05-01
GGGTTGTAACATTTCGCTCTGCAATTTTAATCCATTCCATTTGTGTTCTCTCTAACTTCAACAATGTTTGCGCCGGAAAAGGTTTTTTTGACCTCTTCAACAAGTTCATCTCCACAGGCTTCGCCGCCTGCTATTATTTCTCTGCTGCTGTAAACGTAGGCGTCACCCTCGCCGTTGCGAATATCCTTGCCGTTAATCTCATAGACGGCCTCATGCGGATCGTTGCTGTCTTTAATAGGCCAAGGCACCATGTCGGGGTGCAACACATGGCTATCGCATCCGGTAATTTGAAAATCACCGGGAATTTTATTTCCTTCACCTCTAGCCCAACGGGCGCACGACCATGTGCCATCTTTCTCCGGTGTGCCGTGAGCGCAAGTCCGGCAATTTACGTGTTGCGTTAATTGCTTCGTGTGACAAAAACTATGCGCCGCGCAAAACTTGCACTGATACCAACTTGCATCTGTCGATAGCGGTGGCGGGATGCGTTCGGATGTTGCTATGCGTTTAGCGCGAACCAGTGATTTTTCGGCGTGATCTTTGTCATATTTAATTCGCTCAATATACAAGCGGTCATCGTCCTTGCAGACCGCTACATACAAAGCTCGGTCAATTTTTGTGCCTAGCATGTAGAGTTGCATTTGCGTGTAATGCAAAGGCTTCGAATCTTTGACGCCTTTTTTTGTTACATCGTCAAACGATTTGCGAGCGTGTGTTTTAAACTCTGCAATATGACGTGACTTTTTTGCGCCCGGAACACCGCGTTCAATAATGCCGTCAACTGATCCGCCAATGTGACCTCCAAAGTTAATAAATTTTTGACTGTCTCCGGTTTGGTGTATTTCAATTCCAATGGCGCGTAGATCGTCAACAATCCAGCTTTCCTCATTGTGGCCGCGTCTGAATAACCTGCGAATGCGACCGGGAAATGTTTCTCGCACTGCCCAGCGAAATGATAGCCATAGCCAACGCTCGCATGGGTGTCCTGCTATTGAACCGCCCAAGTGCAAACGCGGTTCGTCTGGCTGGTTCGCGTGATGTTCGTCAATCAGATTGGCGATGGTGTGGTTTGATTCTGGAATTTTAACCATAAAAATATGGCCGGAGGTTTTTAGCCCCCGGCCACCCCTTGTTATTTAGCTGCCCAAGGTGGGGCCGCTGACGAATCCGCTGGCGTAGCCGCAACAGTTGCAACTTGTGCAACCGCTGCCGGAGGCGCAGAACCTTCAATGGCTTTGTAGCCTTTAACCTCGTTGCCGGGTCCATATTTAGGATCGTCTTTGACAGTCACTTTTACCGACAAATTGCCGCCGATAAGCTGGTCGCTGTCCTCAACCCGTTTTAGTCCGATTGCGTTCATAATCTGCCGCAAATTTTGATGCGCGATTTCTTCCGCTTTTGGGTTCGGGTTTTTAGTATTAAGGTTTGTCCAAACGACTCGCCCTTGATGCGTTGGGCCAGTAATGTCAAAACGCAAAGCGATATATTCGCCGGTTCCGGCTTTTGTCGTTCTGACATCTGCGCCAGCAATGTTGACGTTATACCAGCCAGCAGGCACCGGCGAAAACTCCTGCGTTTCTGCTTCTGGCATATCGTCAATGTTAAAAGTTTGCCCTAAAAATGCCATGTTCAAATCTCCTTTGTAATGGCGAATGATGCCCGTGAGGGCTTGGTTGTAATACCGCCTAATAGCGGATCAGTGATCGATCTGTCGGCGCTTTTCCACGCCGACATATTGATCTCTGGCTTCCAGCGAAAAAGGTTTGCTAAATGCGCTTCAAGACCCTCTTCGGCTGCAATGGCTTGTATTTTTTCACTATCAACTTTCCGCGACATGCGGCCCGTGATTTTGACTTTGTAACCATTATCGGTGTTGACATTTTCCGTGCCGTCTAAATTCTCTGGAATGCCAATCAGCGATAATAATTTGTCTTCGATTTGGCGGCGGCGCTCAATTGCCGTTTTCTCCGCCTCTTTTGCGTCAAGCCAATTTTGGCTCAAGTTTTCGATGCTCATTTTGCGGCTCCAATCTTTTTAATAATCCCGCCGAGGTCCGGCGTTTCCCACTGGCCTAGCTTTCCGCTGCGGTCTTTGGCTTGCCATAGGCCATCGCTGTCACACATTAAGGCCCGTTGTGATACGCCTTCGGCATCCTTTTCGACTCGTAGAGCCAGCATTAGATCAAAAAAGTAAGGCAAGGATTGACCGGTTTTATTTCCCGGCATGGATGGGGAATATAAAATGCGGCCCATCTCATCCTGAGATTTTTCCAATTTTGCAGTCATCAGAACGTGCTTCGGCAAATCGCGAAATGATCTTATGACTTCGGCCATGGTCGTTTGCATCTCGCCATACGCCGCTCGCGGGTCTTTGTTAATTTTCTTTTCATTTCCAAGGCAAACTTCCGCAATCTCGCTGATGCTGTCGATTGCTACGCTGTCAAACGCTTGCGCTTCGGCGCTGCCGGTGAGCCAACTATAGGCTTCTCGCAAAGCGTCCATGCTGGCGATTTCGATGTACGGCGTGTCTGATTTTGCGATGGAAAGCAAACCGCCTTCCGCGCTTAGAATGACCGGATTTGGCAAGGTCGGTATAAGCGACGTTTTGCCTGATCCAGCTTGGCCGTAAACTAGCAGCGCGATGCTGCTAGTTGAAACGGTTGAAGTGTTTTGCAGATTGATTGCCATTATAAAATTTCTCCTTCCTCGTAAGATTTCGCGAACGCATAATACGCTGCATCGGTAACTCTCCGGCCTTCTTTGATTTTGTCTATCTGCGGGCAAGCTGCCGCGAAATGACGCGCTCGCTCATAAACGGCGTCTCCGTAAGGCGGCAATTCTTCCGGATTGCGCCAAGCCTTCCCGGCTCTAGCATCTTCAAAACCATATTTGAATTCTTTGCGACCCATAAATTTGAGTAGCGAAGTTGACGTTCCATTATAATTGCTCATTTTGTTTCCTTTTCATCGCGGTTGGCGTTTTGCCGGTTGCGGTGATGTTGTTATAAACTGTTACATTCAAAATGCAAAACTTTAATTCAAGTTATCCAATCTAATGCGCCGCGCAAATATTGATCCAATTCTTTGCCAGACATGCGTGGCGTTAAATGATGAGAGCCATTTTTATACACAAGACAATAACCGCCATAACAGGCAGCGTGATCTAATTCTATCATGTCTCCATTTCCCGCTTCCCATCCCAATTTGGCATTAAGCCGTTCGACTTGACGTTCTAAATATTTTTGAGTGATTCTCATTTTTGTTTTCCTTTAGTTGATTTGCGATTACGGGGTGTCATGCAAACGCTCCCCGAATGCACGGTTGAGGCTTTCGCGCACTATATTCACGGCGCGATCAGCGCATGCCTCTCCGCTTTGGTCATAAAGCTGCCCTTGCTCTGCATCCATAAATCCCAAACCGATCAAATCGTAAATCTTGGCAGCTTGCTCGACAGTCAATTCCATCGCGACTATGCGTTTCATGACTGCACTCCAAAATCGGTGTTGGGATGATCTAACGCCTTCGCAAGTTTGCGGCTAAGACGCTTCGCGCCATCAGCTTCCGACGTGCCGCGCTTAACGGTCGGCGTGTCGTCCCACCAAATCGCCCCGATAGCGCTTTGGATCATGTCAATCTCGTCTGCGGTAAGGTTGATGTTCATGGACATTTTTAAACGCTCCCTAAATATTCAGCCCTAAAGATAAGTGAAGCTAATCGCTTCCGGGTAGTCGGCTTGTGCATCGGCGATGCTGTCGTAGCTTTCGATTACCGGCACCAACCCGTCCTCGCAGTGCGAGCAATGATGCTCTACGTAGCGGTCCACGCTGACGCGAGTTTCGATGGTGCCAATAGAGTCGCATTCAATGCAGGGAAGGTTAATTTTGAAATCCATAATCTTTCTCCTTTTATCGCGGTCGGATAATCCGGTTGCGATTTCTGTTTACATAATGCATTAATTAAACTAGAGTGTAAACACCTAATTTTAACAAAAGGGAAAAAAATGAAAACGACAGAAGCCATTGCATGGTTTGGCAGTCGCAAGAAAATGGCAGATGCGCTAGGCATTTGGCCTCACGCCACATATCGATGGGGCGAAAACCCTCCGATGTTGCGGCAATTTGAAATTGAGCGTCTTTCCGATAACGAGTTAAAGGCGGAAAATAAAAAATGAATATTTTTTACTTAGACGCTGATCCGAAAATAGCCGCGCAGCAACAATGCGACAAGCATGTGGTTAAAATGATATTGGAAACAGCGCAGCTACTTAGTACCGCGCACCGCGAGTTAGACGGTGACGCATACGCCGACAGTGTTGGCTTGTACAAATCCACACATAAAAATCATCCAAGTGCGATTTGGTGCCGTGCGTCCGAAAATAATTATGATTGGCTTTGGCAACATATGTGCGGCCTCATGAAAGAATACACAAAACGCTATGGTAAAAAACACGCAACTGAGCGTCTGACAGATTTTTTGTGTGATGCTCCCGATAAAATTAGTGATGATGTGTTTACTGACCCGCCGCAATGTATGCCGGACCAATATAAGAGCGACTGCACAGTGTCTGCGTATCGCGATTATTATTTGGGCGAAAAAATGGACATTGCAAAATGGGCGCATTCGGAGGCACCAACATGGGTGACGCAATAAAAGATGTTTTAAGCGAGAGAGCTAAAACGCATGGAAACTTTTCTGACGTGGCCCGCGTAGCGCAAAGCATTAAAGGCGCTATGTATTGCGTAGAGCGGCGCGGCACGGTTAGCTATGAAACAAGAGAAAGTTTGGACATGATAGCAAGCAAGATAGCTCGCATTATTTGCGGCAACGAGTTTGAGCCTGACCACTGGCTAGATATTGAAGGGTACGCCAGACTAGCGAGGGAGAATATAGATGGCTGATATTACTAAAATGTTTGGCGGCGCATTTGTTGCCAATCCAGAGTCGGCAAATGTCGACCCGCCGGAGTTACAATTGGCCGACGCCATGCGATCCGCTGGCATTGATCCGCCTCCAAAATTAGAAATTGACGGCCAATTGCACAGATTTTCCACCAAGGGCCGCAAACGCGATGATTCTGGCTGGTATGTAATTTTTCCAGATGAGCCCGTGGCCGGAAGATTCGGATGCTGGCGCGATCAAATAGACTGCGTGTTTCGCGCTGATATTGGGCGCGAATTAAGTCCTGCCGAAAATATGGCAATAGTAAGGCGGCAGGCCGAGGCCAAGGCCGAGAGAGATTTAGCACGGCAACGCAAAGCCGAGGTCGCAGCTACTACAGTTGAGACAATATGGCGGGATGCCATCGCGGCTAGCCCAGATCATCCATACCTAAAGCGCAAAGGTATTAACCCGCATGGCGCACGTTTAACCGGTGACGGTCGGCTAATTGTGCCGCTATACAGCGCAAATGAAGATCTCGCTTCATTGCAATATATTTCTGACAGTGAAAAGCGCTATCACCCCGGCGGAACGACTAAATCATGTAGCTGGACACTGGGCGAAATAACGCCGGGGCCAATCTTTGTGGCCGAGGGATACGCTACAGCCGCGACCATCCACGAAGTATCCGGTCGGCCCTGCGTGGTTGCTTACAGTGCTAATAATTTGCCTGCTATTGTTGGTCAATTGCGCGAGGCGCACGGCCAGACTCAAGAAATTGTTATTGTAGCGGACAATGACGAGTCCGGCGTCGGTCGCAACAAAGCCGACCAAGCCAGCGCCAAATATGGCGGGCGCATCGTAATGCCGCCCGATATAGGAGATGCCAACGATTACCAGCAAGATGGCGGCGATCTGGCGGGTTTATTATTTCCGCCCGCTGATGATTGGCTCGTTCATGCAGATGACTTTTCCGAGCAGCCCGATCCGATCCGCTGGCAGGTCAAACGGTGGTTGCAATCTCAAGCGTTAATTATGGTTCACGGACCCAGCGGAGGTGGCAAAACCTTTGTTGTGCTGGACATGGTTCTATCAGTCGCGAGCAAAGGCGTGGTGTCGGAATGGTTTGATAATAAAGTTAGCCCCGGCACGGTGGTTTATCTGGCCGGTGAGGGCCATCACGGCCTTCGCGGTAGGGTGGCAGCGTGGAAACAGCACAAGGCCGTCAGCGGGCTTGATATGTGGTTGTCGCGGCATGGTCTGGACTTAAATACTCCGCAAGGTTATCAAAAAACGGTAGATGCCATTCGCGGTTTGCCAAATATGCCGGAAATTATTGTGGTTGATACGTTGCATCGTTTTTTAGACGGCGACGAAAACAGCGCGCAAGACGCTAAAACCATGCTGGACGCCTGCGCGGCGCTTATAAATGAGTTCGGTTGCAGCGTGATATTAGTACATCATACCGGCGTTAATGCCGAAGCACAGCACCGAGCGCGGGGATCGTCAGCATGGCGGGGCGCTTTGGACATAGAAATTAGTGTTATACCCGGCGACACTATTGAGATAAATCAGCGCAAATCAAAGGATGCCGAGGAAGCGCAATCGGTTTTCGTGGAGTTGCAGTCGGTGCCTATAAAGGGTTGGCTTGATGAAGACGGCGAGCAGGTTACGAGCGCGGTTTTGATGGCCGGAATTGAACCCGTAAAGGCCAAAAAAGATAGCCCTATCGATAAGCATAGAAAAGCGTTTGAAAATGCTTGGTGGGCATCGGGCGCGATGGACATTGACGGCGACCCGTATCTATCACGCGAAGCTTTGAAAGCTAAATTACACAATGACGGCATGGCTGAAAGAACAATCAAAAATATGATAAATCCATCTTATGATAATAAATTAATTGGTGCTTTAATATTAGCATCTATGATTGACAGAAAAGAGGATGGCTGGATTGTTTTGGATGACGTTTGGGCATCGGCAATGTTGGTAAATAGGGCAGCTAAATGAGAACCCCAAAAACCCTAAACAGTACCCTAGGGTTCTGGGGGTTAAGGGGGGCAGAAACCGCAGAAACGTGTACCCCAAAAACCCCCCCACCCTTTAGGGTGGGGGTTTGGGGGTACTACTGCGGGCAAGGGGTTTTTAAACTAACATGGAGAGCAAAATGAAAGATTGGCCTGCGGATAAAATAAAGCGCAAAAAAGTAGATGCGCTCATACCGTATGCGAGAAATGCACGAACGCATTCTGACGAACAAGTGGCACAGCTTGCGGCGTCAATTAAAGAATGGGGATGGACTACTCCGGTGTTGGTGGATGAGGACGGTGAGATTATAGCAGGGCATGGCCGCGTTATGGCAGCGCGCAAACTTGGTATCGAAGAAGTGCCAACCATGACGGCGAGCGGTTGGACTAAAGCGCAAAAGCAAGCCTATGTTTTGGCGGATAATCAACTGCCGCAGAACGCAGGGTGGGATATGGATTTGCTGTCGGTGGAAATGAAAGACTTGGACGCGGATGGCTTCGATCTGAGCCTGATCGGGTTTGGCGACGATATGCTGGCAAATATTCTGGTTGATGAAACCGAGGGGCTGACCGACGAAGATGCCGTGCCTGATGTACCGGAGAACCCGGTGACGGTGCTGGGCGACGTTTGGCTGATGGGCGACCACCGGCTGATGTGCGGGGATAGCACCAGCATTGATGCCTTAGAGCGCTTGTGTTCGCCACACAGGGCGGATATGTGGCTAACGGACCCGCCTTACAACGTGGCGTATGAGGGGAAAACAAAAGATGCTCTCAAGATACAGAACGACGAAATGGGAAACGACCAGTTCAGACAGTTTCTTGTGGATTCATATACAGCAGCCGACGCGGTTATGAAGGCTGGCGCTGTGTTTTATATCTGGCATGCTGATTCGGAGGGATATAATTTTCGAGGGGCAGCGCATGATGCTGGCTGGCAAGTAAGGCAGTGCTTGATCTGGAAAAAACAGACGATGGTTATGGGGCGGCAGGATTACCACTGGAAGCATGAACCTTGTTTGTATGGATGGAAGGATGGCGCGGGGCATCTTTGGGCGACCGACAGAAAGCAGACCACAATATTAGAATTTGACCGACCTTCTCGAAGCAAAGAGCATCCGACGATGAAGCCGGTCGAATTGTTTGAATACCAAATGCTGAACAACACCAAGGGTGGCGATTTAATTTTAGACAGCTTCGGCGGTTCTGGCACCACGATGATTGCCGCAGAAAAGAACGGACGCCATTCTCGGCTCATGGAACTCGATCCCAAATACTGCGACGTGATCGTAAAGCGGTGGTGTGAATTTACCGGAAAAGATGCTATGCTGGAGGCAAATGGTAAGTCTTTTTCGGTATTAGAAAAGGGATTAGAGGCAGATGCCGCGTAAACCAACGGGTAAACCAACGGGCCGACCGCCGTTTAAGCCAACGGATGACGAGCGCAAGCAGGTCGGGCAGATGGTGGCCGTAGGCATACCGCAAGAGCAGATCGCTATGGTAATCCGCGACGGCATTGATGCGGACACGCTTGCCAAGCATTTCAAGAAGGAAATCCGGGAGAGCAAGATACTGGCGAACGCCAAGGTCGGCGGCACTTTGTTCAACAAGGTAATGAACGGCGACACGGCAGCGGCTATCTTCTGGGCCAAGACGCAAATGGGCTGGAAGGAAACCAACGTCCAAGAACATACTGGCAAAATTGAGACAATCGAACGGGTTTTTATTGATGGTAAAGCTGCGGATACCGACGCCTAGAGCATTCAAGCCATTGTTTCAGCCGGGCTTGCGTTACCTTGGCGCTCACGGTGGTCGTGGTAGCGGCAAGTCTCACCATTTTGCCGAGCGCATTGTGGACAGGATGATCGAAGACCCAACCATTCGTGCCGTTTGCATTCGTGAAGTGCAGAAGTCTTTGCGTGAGTCGGCATACCGGTTGATTGCTGATAAAATAAACATTCTTGGCGTAGCCGACCGCTTCAGGGTTATGCACGACCGCATCGAAACGGCGCAGGGTGGCGTTGTTATATTTATGGGAATGCAGGACCACACGGCGGAAAGCATTAAATCTTTGGAAGGCTTTCGCATTGCTTGGGTCGAAGAAGCGCAAACGCTATCGTCTAAATCGTTAGAGCTATTGCGCCCGACTATTCGCGCTCCCGGTTCGCAGATGTATTTTAGCTGGAACCCGCGCAACCGCATGGATTCGGTCGATCAGTTTTTGCGCGGCGACGATGTGCCGGAAGGCGCGGCGGTGGTGCAAGTCAACTACGATAGCAATCCGTGGTTTCCAAAAGAGTTGGAAGCAGAACGAGCGCTGGATCGTCGTATGCGGCCCGACCGGTACAGTCATATTTGGCTAGGCGATTACGAGCCGCAAGCGGTCGGCGCAATTTGGAATATGCGCGACATAAACGAAGGCCGGGAAATTGAGACGCCCAACGATCTCTCTCGAATTCTTGTCGCTGTTGATCCGGCAGTATCAAGTCATGAGCAAAGCGACAGTCACGGCGTGATGGTTGTGGCCTCTAGCCAATCGGGTCACGGTTACGTTTTGGAAGATGGGTCAACGCGCGGCGTGCCAGAGCGATGGGCAAGGCGAGCCATTGCTTTGTACGACCGATATGACGCTGACGGCATTGTGATCGAGAAGAATCAAGGCGGCGATATGTGCCGCCATGTCCTTGAGAGCGTTCGCCCCGGCATAAACATAATCGAGGTCCATGCTACACGCGGCAAGCATGTGCGAGCCGAGCCAATCAGCGCCTTGTATGCGCTGGGCCGCATTCATCATGTCGGCACGTTTCCACAGTTGGAGTCTGAAATGTGTCAAGTCACGGCGTCTGGCTATGAAGGCGATGGATCGCCAGATAGAGTTGATGCAATGGTTTGGGGATTTACTGAGCTATTTCCTAAACTGGTACATAAAGCGGGCGAAGTTTATCGACAACAAGCTACAGCCGACATGGATTATAATGTTATGAATTACGAAACCAACGACTACCGAGGCCGACAGGCCGTAGCGATAGGAGACTGATATGAGCAAAAAAATCAAAACGCTTTTAACCGAAGGCTATGGCCGCAAAAAACCAATGCCTAAAAAAACCAAAAAAATTAAAACAAAAAAAGGCTATTAGTTTGATTCGACCCATGACGATGCAAGATGTGCCAGTGTTAATAGCGATTGGCGCAAGAATGCATCAAGAAAGCACTTATTCAAATTTGGATTACAGCCCCAAAAAATTAATGGGATTAGCTGAAATTGTTACAAATAATCCGGATCAATATATGTGTGCGGTGCTTGAGAAAAATAAAGAAATTATAGGGTTTTGCGTTGGATTTGTAACACCGCATTTTTTTGGACATGATTTAACGAGCGGCGACTTGCTTATTTATGTCTTGCCAGAATTTAGAACAGGAATACACGGCGTTAGGCTGGTCAGAGCTTACGATGAATGGTGTACTGAAAAAGGCGTGAAAGAGCCGCTGCTTGGAGTATCTGCTGGAATAACGCCGGAGCGCGTTGGTGCGCTCTATGAGCGAATGGGCTATACAGAAAAATATACGATTTACAAGAAGCCGATCAAATGATAGCATCTTTTCAAATTCACAATATTTTATAGGATTTTGATGACATGGGTGGACTTTTCTCATCGCCAGCGGCCCCTGCCCCACCACCTCCGCCTCCGCCTCCGCCCGAAAAAAGCGCGGAAGAAGTTAAAGCGGCGGAACAAAGAAGCAGGCAAAGAGCAGCGGCAGCTTCTGGACGCGAGTCTACAATTTTGACCGGTGGACTTGGCGGAACCGTTGACGAGGACGGCGCAAGCAACAAGAAAACTTTGTTAGGCCAATAAATGACTGACACCGTTCGCACAACGGCAACGCTTCTATCAACTCAGTTTGCGGATGGACAGGCGGCAAACGCAATTACAGCAAACGACATGCGCGACCTTATTGTGTCGTTGCGACCCAGCTTTGGTGAATGCTCTATGCAGGGCAATTCAACGGCGACAACTATTGCCGGTGCTGGGTCATATGTAAAAGTCGGCGGCACGACTGCGCTGTCCGGCAATGAATTGCTGTTTGACAATAACAGCACTAACACCGGGCGTCTGCGTTATACCGGAGCGCCTAACAGAATGGTTTTGTTTAGTGCGTCGTGTTCGTTTTTGGTGGCAGCAAACAATCAGGTGGTGTCGTTCAAAGGGTATGTTTTCGATACAAGCGGCGGATCAGGTGCCGTCATTAATTCTAGTTTAGTTACGCGAAAAATTACGGCGTCAGGAGAACTTGGAGCGGCTACGGTTCAAGGCAGCGCTTTAATGAGCGTGAATGATTATTTAGAAATTCACGTTACAAACGAAACGGCAACCAATAACGTCACCGTTGCTGATTTTAATTTTCGAGCGTTTGCGCTTCCAACCGTTTAAAGGCTCAGCATGATTGATAAAGATCAAGTCATCTATCTTTGCAAACGCAAGGGCAAGCTCAAAGCGCAACGCGGAACATGGGAAACGCACTGGCAAGATGTTGCTAATTTTGTCATGCCCAATGAATCTGATTTCAACTTAAAACGATCCAAAGGCGACAAAAGAACAACGCTGCTATATGACAGCACGGGAGTTCATGCTAACGAAATGCTCGCGGCTGGCCTTCATGGCATGTTGACCAATCCAGCGTCAGAATGGTTTAGCTTACGGCTAAAGCAAGACAATGATATGTTGTCTGACAATTTAAAAGTTAAAAACTGGCTGGAAGAAACAACGGTTGCAATTTTGTCAGAGCTATCAGCGCCAGACGTAGCCTTTCCATCTCACATCCATGAATATTATTTATCGCTTAGCTCCATCGGAACGTCTTGTATGTTTATTGGTGAACCGGCACAGCGTGAAGGAATTAGCTTTAAGGCAATACATATAGATCAAATATTTATTGCAGAAAATGCTGACGGTATTGTAGACACGGTGTTTCGTAATTTTAAAATGACCATCAGACAGGTTGTGCAAAAGTGGGGTGAAAAATCATTATCGCCGCGCATGAAGCGAATGCACGAGAAGAAAGATTTAGATAAAGAAATTGAATTGCTTCATTGCGTGTATCCACGGTCTGACGCTCAAAAAGGTAAAAAAGCGGCAAACATGCTGCCGATTGCATCGGTGTATATTGATGAAAAAGAACGGCATGTAATTGCAGAAGGCGGCTTTGACGAAATGCCGTATATGGTCAGTCGCTGGTCTAAGGCTATGGGCGAAGTGTTTGGAAGATCGCCAGCCATGACAGCGTTGCCAGATATTAAAATGCTGCAAGAAATTATGAAAACGACAATCAAGGCGGCGCAAAAGGTTGTCGATCCGCCTTTGCTTGTTCCGGATGATGGAGTGCTTGGGCGGGTTAGAACCATACCGGGAGGATTAAATTATTATAGAGCTTCGACCGGAGCCAGAATTGAACCATTACTGACCGGCGGCAATATCGGCATCAGTTATGATATGATGCAAGATTTACGCGAGCGCATTCGCACCACGTTCTTTTTAGATCAGTTGCAATTCCAAGGCGCTCCGCGCATGACAGCGACCGAGGTGGTTGAACGCACAGAACGCACCCTTAGATTGTTAGGGCCGACTCTAGGGCGTCTGCAAAGCGAATTCCTTGGGCCTATGATTGAACGCATCTATGGCGTTTTGTTAAGGGCCGGACGCTTGCCGGAAGCGCCGGAAGAAATATCAGAACGCGAATTAAAAATACAATATGTCTCGCCGCTTGCTCGCGCTCAACGTCAAACCGAAACGCAGGGCATTATGCGAACGCTTGAGTTTGTCGGCCCGATTGCCGGTATGGATCCGCAAGCGGCGCAGATTGTTCGCGGCGCTGAAATGGTCAGACATATTGCAGAACTAAACGGCGTTTCTCCGTTGTTGCTAAAGTCGGATGAAGACATGCAACAAGAAGCGCAAGCGCAGCAAGAGGCTATGGCCGCGCAGGAGCAAATGATGCAAGGCGCTCAAGTCATGGATATGATGCAGAAGGGCGCTAATGTCGCCAAGACTGCACAAGAAGCCGGACTAGGCGAATCTCAGGAGCTTTTAAATCTTGTCCAAGGTTAAAGAGTTAAAGTCTGATTTTCAGATTGTTTTTAGCTCAGAAGAAGGAAGGCGAGTGTTGTCGCATATTTGCCGTGAATGCGGAGTATTGCGGCCATCATTCGTTCCGGGCGAAGCGTTAGAAAATGCGGCCTTCAATGAAGGCATGAGAAACGTCGCGTTAATGATATTGACGGCGTTAGACGAAACCCCAGAACAATTTTTAGAATTATCACAGGAGTTATCAAGAAATGCCTAACGATTCCGCACCTGTTGAAGAAGCAGATAATGCGCCAGAAGTTAGCACAAGCACACCAGCCGCCGAAAGCTCAGAGGATTGGCGGTCTGCATTATCTGAAGATATACGAGACAATCAAAATTTTGATAAGTTTAAAGACGTAAACGCATTGGCGGCTTCATACGTTAATCTTCAATCTCATTTGGGGCGTGATAAAATTTCTAAGCCTGTTACGGATGAAGATTGGAATGACGTATATGAATTTTTGGGAAGGCCAGAAGACCCGGATAAATATGAAATAGAGCTTCCGGAAGGGCTTTCAGAAGAAGTTGCAGCGCAGTTTAATGATGAAGCTCTTTCTTCATTTAAACAAGAAGCGCACAAACTTGGTTTGAATTCGGTTCAAGTAAAAAGCCTTGTGGCGTGGCAGGCTAATAACGTGGTTGCGCAGCAATCGCAATTTTCTGAAATTCAAAATCAATCGATAGAAGACGGCGAAAGAGCTTTAAAAGAAGAGTGGGGCCGCGCATACGATCAAAATGTTGAAGCGGCAAAAAAAGCCTTTAATGAATATGGCGGCGATGACCTTGCGGAGATAATGGTTTCTAGTGGACTTGGAAATAATCCCGCAATGCTGAAGGCTTTTGCAAACATTGCCAAAACAACGATGGCCGACAAAGATTTGGCTGGTCCGTCATCAGGCGAAAGAGCAGCGCTTACGCCAGAAGAAGCAAAAACAGAAGCCCAAAGTTTAATGTCGCACCCCGCTTATTTAAACAAACGCCATCCAGAACATGCTGGCATCGTTAATAAGGTTCAGAGTCTTTACACTCAGGCATATCCAGAATGAATATGGATATTATATCCGTTAGGCTTCAATGCCTTAATATGGCGCAATCCATTAACGTAACCGGGTGCATAGAGCGCGCTCAAATATATTATGATTGGGTTGTTGGATTTGAAGAAAAGCCAAAACGCGGAAGGCCACCTAAAGAGCAATCAAAAAATGTAGTCAAAATTAAAGATTGAGTGTCTTTAAAATATAGATTATATATAAATTATTCCTTACCTCCCTACCTACTAGGCCTCTCACTTTCCCACCAGTGAGGGGTCTTTTTTTGCTGTTTGCAAAAATAATAATTTGTGATAACGTCAAATTAGCCTTTTGTCTAAATGGACAATTCCTTACGGAACCCGCGCAAGAACCCAAGGCCGCTGGGCCGTCTCAAATGGCGACAACCCTAAAAAATACTGTTTTAAATTCCTTATTAGGAGAATCCAATGTCTGTTAATGTGACAACGGCATTCGTTGAACAGTACAGCGCAAACGTCCAGCACCTTGTCCAACAGGACGGGTCTAAATTGCGCGGTTCAGTTCGCGAAGAATCCGTTACCGGTAAAAATGCTTTTTTCGAGCAAATTGGTGCCACGGCGGCGCAACGTCGCAGTAGTCGCCACAGCGATACTCCCCGTGTTGATACCCCCCATTCCCGAAGGCGCGTTTCGCTTGAAGATTTTGATTGGGCTGATTTGATCGATCAGGAAGATAAAGTTCGTATGTTGATCGACCCGACTTCTCAATATGCTTTGGCGGCAGCTATGGCAATGGGTCGCGCAATGGATGAAGTTTTGATTGATGCGGCTCTTGGAACGGCCTTTACTGGCGTTTCTGGTGCAACGTCCACCGCTGGTCAAACTGCCATCGCTAACGGCGGAACCGGCCTTACTCTGGCAAAACTCTTAACGGCCAAAGAAACTATGGACGGTGACGATGTACCGGACGATGGTCGAGTTATTGTTTGCACTGCGGATCAAATCACCGATCTGCTAAATACTACCGAAATAAAAAGTTCCGATTTCAACACTGTGCGTGCTTTAGCTCGCGGAGAATTGGATACTTTTTTGGGCTATAAATTTATATCGGTAAACGGCAAACGAACTGACGGAACTAAATTGATTCCGGTTGATGGTTCAAGCCATCGGCGTTGTTTTGCATTTCAACAAGATGGTCTTCTTCTTGGTGTTGGTGCCGACATGAGTTCGAAAATTTCAGAACGTGCGGATAAAAACTATGCGACTCAAGTCTTTTGCTCAATGAGCATTGGCGCGACTCGTATGGAAGAAGCCCGCGCTCTTGAAATCCTTTGCGTTGAATAGGAGGATTGACTAATGGCTGTACTCTATAGTTCAGAAATGAACGGCCTTTTGAATAGCACTCCGGTTAGCCTGCCCTCTGGGGGAGTAGTTGACGGTAATGTGCGAGTCAAAAGGGCGACCATAACTCTCGCGTCACAGGCAACTTCTGACACGATTGTTATTGCTAAAGCCTATGAGGGAGAATCATTCCTTTATGGCGTGCTTAACGCCAGCGCTACGCTTGGCGGCAGTGCCACGATTGCCATCGGCATCACCGGCACCACCGGCAAGTATCGCGCAGCAGCAACGCATACGGCGGCAAATGCTCCAACTCTGTTTGGAGTAAATGCCGGTATTGCAACGTTGGCGGCAGAAGAGGAAATCTTCATCACGATTGCAAGCGCGGCGCTTCCAAGCTCCGGCACTTTGATTGTTGATATGTATTTCTCATCGACCTGATAAAGTTGGGGAAGGCGTAACTGCCTTCCCCATGCTTTTTTGGAGTAAAAAATGGCAACTTCAGTTGTTCAGATTGTAAATAATGCTCTGGTCAAACTTGGCGCAAACGCAATTTTGTCGTTGACTGAAGACAGTGAAGCGGCTCGCGCCGCTAATCTTATTTATGAGCAAATCAGAGATGCCGTCCTCAGAGATCACGTTTGGAACTTTGCTAAAAAGCGCATCGAATTAGCCAAAGATTCAGACACGCCAGCGTTTGAGTTTTCATTTCAATATACGCTTCCTTCTGACTGTTTGCGTGTTTTGCAAATGGAAGACCTAGACATGATATATAAGATTGAAAGCGGCAAACTTTTGACCGATGAAAGCCCCGCTAAAATTTTATATGTGTCGCGTGTTGAAGACGTAAATCTTTTCGACTCTATGTTTGTAGAAGCCTTATCGGCTCGCATATCTGCGGAGTTAGCCGTAACGTTAGCCGAAAGCAATTCGCTCTATCAAAATATGATGGAAATGTACCAACGCAAAATCCTTGATGCGCGTTCGATGGACGCACAAGAAAGCGGTGGTCAAGATGAAATTGTTGCCGACACATGGTTGGGAAGTCGCATTAACTACGGCGGAAATCAAACGGTCAGCGTTAATAGGATACCTTAATGCCACGCTCTGCGCCGATATTTACAAATTTCACCGCTGGTGAACTTTCTCCGCGCTTAGAAGGCCGCGTTGATCTTCAAAAATATCCAAACGGATGCAAGACGCTAGAAAATATGATCGTGCAAAAGCATGGCCCGGCTTCTAGGCGTGGCGGGTTTTATTTTGCGTCTGAGGTTAAAGATAGCAGCAAAAAAACTCGGCTTCTTCCTTTTGAATTTAGTGCAACGCAAGCCTACATCATTGAATTTGGCGACCAATATGTTCGGTTCTATAAAAATTATGGACAAATTCAAAGCGGACCATTTGAAGAAGTTTTTGATAATGATTTTAACAAAGGCTCTACGTTTGAAGTATCAACGCCATATCTTGAAGCAGAATTGTTTGAACTTGTTATTACTCAATCCGCAGACGTTTTATACATAGCCCATAAAAATCACGCCCCTCGCACTCTTTCAAGGTTAAGTGATACGAGTTGGACGTTAGCCGTTATTACGTTTTTAGATGGGCCTTATAATTCCGTTAATGCTACAGATACAACGCTGGGGCTTTCTGCGACTACCGGAACAGGCGTCACAATAACCGCATCGGCTGTCACGGGTATTAACGATGACCAAGGCTTTCTCACAACCGATATAGGGCGGTTTATTAGGTTTGAAGACGCATCAAACAAAGAGACGTATTTAAAAATCACGGCGCGAGCAGACACAACGCACGTTACTGCTGATTTCATTGGGCCAAACGCTTCGGCTACAACACCTCAAACGGGTTGGCGGTTGGGCGCATTTTCAGACACAACAGGATATCCATCTGTTGTAACATTTTTTGAGCAACGCTTAGTTTGGGCAGCAACTACAACGCGCCCGCAATCGTTATTCTTTTCTGTTTCCGCAGATTTTGAAAACCACGCTCCCACAGATGTTGATGGCGATGTTCTTGATGATAGCGGATTTGTTTACACAATCGCCACGGATCAGGTAAATACAATTCGCTGGATGCGGGCAGGAAAAGTCTTGTCAATTGGCACCGCTGGCGGTGAATTTATTGTATCGCAAGGCGATCAAAACAGTCCTTTGTCGCCAACAAATACTCGTGTTGTAAGGCAAACCACATTTGGCAGCGCGGCAGTAACTCCGCCTCAAGTCGGAAACTCTGTTTTATTTTTGCAGCGAGCCAGTCGAAAAGTAAGAGAATACGTTTATCAATTTGAGACTGACGCATTCACCGCGCCCGACTTATCAATTTTATCTGAACACATAACTGAAGGCGGAATTATTGAAATTGCCTACCAACAAGAACCCGATAGCATCGTATGGATGGCAAGGGCTGATGGAAAATTAGTAGGCATGACCTACGAACGCGCTCAAGACGTTATAGGATGGCATCAACACACGATAGGCGGAACTAATGCCAAGATCGAAAGCGTTGCCGTAATACCTAGCCAAGACGGTTCTCAGGATGATTTGTGGGCAATTGTTCAAAGAACAATAAACGGGTCTTCGGTGCGCTATATTGAATTTCTAACACACGGTCTTGATGAAGGTTCTTCCAATACAGAGCAAGCAACCTTTTTAGATTCAATGTTAAGCTACAACGGGTCTCCTGCGACTACTTTGTTTGGCTTGTCTCATTTGGAAGGGCAAACCGTTTCTGTTTTAGCAGACGGAGCGGCGCATCCTGACAGAACCGTTTCTAGCGGCTCTATTACTTTAAACGCATCTTACAACACCGTTCACGTTGGATTGCCATACACATCAACGCTTGAGACCATGCGAATTGAAGCGGGTGCCAAAGATGGAACAGCGCAAGGCAAAAAGAAGCGAATAGCCCGAATTACATATAGGCTATATCAGACTTTGGGCTTAAAGCACGGGCCAACATCAAACAGGCTTGATATTATACCGTTTAGATCGAGCGCAGATGACATGGATGAAGCGCCTGCTTTGTTCACGGGAGATAAAGAAATAGAATTTCCACGCAATTGGGACAAGGACGGACACATTGTTTTAGTGCAGGATCAGCCGTTGCCTATGACGGTTCTTGCGATTATGCCAGAATTGAACACGACTAAAACATGATTAAAAAGATAAACATAGATCAGCTTAAATCATACGCGGAGTTTTCAGAGCTTTTGCAAGAATACGCAGATGAATGCCCGCCTAAAGATAACCGGCCTCATTTTTACAATGAAGAGTTGTATAGAAATTTAGAACTTAACGGCCTTTTGCGTGTTTTTGGAGCGTTTGAAGAAGATAGGCTTGTCGGTTTTGTGACGGTTCTTGTAACCATGCTTCCAAAATATACGTCTTTGGTAGCATCAACAGAAAGTTTTTTTGTGTCGCAACCGTACAGAAAGACTTTGGCCGGAATTAAATTATTACGAGCGGCTGAAAATGAAGCTATTGAATCTGGCGCTTTTGGTATGTTGGTCAGCGCACCGCACGATGGGCCGCTTTCTAAGGTTTTGCCTAAAGCCGGGTATGATTTAAACGATGTTGTGTTTTTTAAGGATTTGCAATGAATAACGTGCAAACCATAGAGTCACGCATACCGCCAATGAGCGCCGAAGCTGTAAATAAAGTTGAGCAGTTGACGGAATTTGTTAAAGCTATGCCGCAATTTCCGCTGGAAACGCATCACGTTATTCATGGCGGAATGTACTGCCGCACAATAACCATGCCGCCTAATCACGTTTTAACCGGTGCGCTGGTTAAGGTCAGCACAATTTTAGTTATCAACGGTGTAGCAACGTGCTACATAGGTGAAGAGACAATTGCTGAAATAGCCGGTTACGGCGTAATTTCGGCAAGCGCCGGAAGGAAACAGGCTTTTGTTTCTCATTCTAAAACAGACATAAGCATGGTGTTTCCAACAAATGCAAAAACTGTTTTTCAAGCGGAGCAAGAATTTACGGATGAATCCGATTTGCTTTTATCAAGGTCAGATATCGGCAGCAATATCGTGACGATAACAGGAGAATAAGTATATGTCTTCGGCGTTAGCAATCGCAGCTATAGCGACCAGCGTTGCCGGTGCTGGCATGGGCGCTATAGGCGCAGCAAAGCAAGGCAAACAAGCGCAACAGCTTGCAAACTTTAACGCACAAGTTGCTGAAAATAATGCCATAGCTGCCCGTCAAAAAGCCGACTTTGACGCAAAACGAGCAGCGCGAGAGGCTAAATTCTTTCAAGCCAGCAAACGCGCCGGGGTGGCAGCCACAGGCGGCGAATTGCTAGACACGCAATCTGTCTTTGATATGGATGCAAGCGAAATAGCACTTGAGCAGTTAGCCATTAAATACGGCGGAGAGCTTGCGGCACAGGCCGGACAGCAAAACGCACAAATAGCGAGGTTTCAAGGCGCAACCGCCGCAAGCAATGCTAAAGGTAAAGCGGTTGGCTCGATATTGACTGGATTAGGGTCGGCGGCTGGTGGAATTTCTAAATTGCCTAGTGGTTCTTCGCCTCTTTCAAACACAAATATAACAACATTAGTTCCCTAAAATGGAATTTTGACATGATAACTGCACCATATAGAAACAAAGCAAGCATTCCCGGCACGACAGGAGTGGGAAATATTAGCCCCGGCCTTGCCACAAATCCGCTTGCCGGTGCGGCAAAAGGCTTGGAGCAAATTTCTAGTCAATTAGCCGCTGCCGGAGAGCGGGTGCAAAAGAGAAATGATATAATTAGTTCGGCGGTTGCGTCTGATAATTTTAATCAGGAAATTTTAAAATCTTATAACACTACCTTGCAACAAGGGAACATGCTTGATCCAAACCAAAATACAATTCAAAATTTTAATATTGAAAATGAACAAAGGATATCAAATATCGTTTCTCAATTTAGCGGAAGCGATAACGCAAGGGCTGCGCTTGAGGCAAATTTAAGAGGCACAGCAGGTCGATACGCGGATAAAATGATCCAAGTTCAAAACACTGAACAAAGAGAATTTATTTTAGATACCGGCAGAAAAGAAATTGCTCCTATTGCCGCAGCGTTAATTAAAGATCCGGGTAATTTGCGAGAAGCCTTTGATCAAGTAGATGCTATTGCAGAAAGACTTGCGCCTACTTTAAGTCCAATAGCAGAACGTAAATTTAGAGATGCCGGTCGATCCGCTGTTATGGAAAGCGCTGTTACTGGTTTGCTTGACGGAGGAAAATATGAAGAGGCAAGCGATTTGCTTCTGAACAATTCGGTTTTAATGAAATATTTAGAGCCATCTAAAAGAGATCAGTTTAACCGCCGAATTTCTAATTTTAGACAAACTAAAATTGAAAGTGAGCAAAAACTTAATCAAAAAATGATTCAATTGGAAGCTTTGCGAGACAATGGCTTTAATATATCTGATAAAGATGCGCTTGCATTTGTTACAAGCGGAGAAATAGACCAAAAACAAACGTATGGTGAAGAATTAGAAGAAATTAGAAAAGCATTTAACATACCTCAGTCTGAATGGGATGTTATGCCTTTAGATAAAAAGTCGGCTCTTGCAGGCAGAAATCTTCCAGCTAAGCCTGTTTTTGATTATAGCAAAGATTTTCTTCCAGACGGAAAATTAAGCCCTAAAGGAGTTTTCGGAAGAATTAAACCTTTTATGGAAAGCGCTACAAAAATTCAAGAAAAAATAGCTCCTATTGAAGAGTTGTATAAACAATCTAAATCAAATTCTCTTGCTGGTTTAGGTGTTCTTCAGGGCTATTTAAAATTAATTGATGATGGTGCAGTTGTTAGGGATTCTGATATTCAGCTTGCAGAAACAGCATCTGCACTTGCTGATCGATTCCAAAAAGCAATAAACAGCTTAACAAAAGGAGAAGCGGTTTCAGAATCACTTGTAGAACAAGCATATCAAGCTTCTTTAAGTTTTGTTAAAAGAGCTAATGAAGTTTCAAAAAGCAATGTTGATTTTAACCTAAAAAATTCTGGTTATAGTTTGCAACAAATAGGATATGGACAAGATACATATAATCTTATTTTTAATAACGTAAGAGATATTAATTCTACAAACCAAACAGCAACAAATGAAACGGGTTCGCCAGTAACAAAAGATGAAAGCCAACCTGTGCCAACAGGTGGGGCAAAACCAAAGGTGGTTCGTTTTGGACTAAACGAAAACGGTAAAGCAGTGGTGAAACAATAATGGCTGAACCTTATGAAGATATGTTAGGCGGGGAAGTTGATCTTGAGGCTTTGCAAATTGATCCTAACGCAATTTCCAACGTGCTATCTTCGTTAAGTGTGCCTCCAGTACCAACCACACCAGAACAAGAACCAGCACAAGAATTAGAATTAGCACCAGCGCCGGAAATTCCAGTACAAACGCCGGTACAAACCCCAGTACAAACACCTCCAGCGCCAGCACCAGCGCCGATACAAGCATCTTCAGCGCCGGTACAAGCGCCCCAACCAGTTATCGACGCAGACGCACAAGCTCTTATTGATAGGCCCGATGACTTTATCGTTATGTTTGGCGGGATAGAATTTCCTTTTCCTGCTGGAACCACAGATGAAACAATTTCTAATTCTTTGGAGGCTTTCAGAAATTCTAAAGAATTTGAAAGAATAATTGATAAAGAAAGCGGAGCAAGCCTTACAGCTAGGGCAGTGGTTCAGCCTCTTGATACAGTGCAAGAAAAATTAAAAACTTTGAGAAACTACTATCCAGATGCCCAACTCTATGGGGAAGATAATTTTATATTCACCGATCCCGGCACCGGAAAATTCACACTCTTCGACCCGCCCGGATTTGAGCCGGGCGAAATAGCGGGACAAGCAAAAACAATTACAGAAATAATAGGCGGCAGCCTCGGCGCTACGGCTGGCTTTGTTTCTGGATTGGGCACTGGCCCCGGAGCTGTTTTGACTTCACCATCCTTGGCCGTGTTAGGCGCTGGCGCTGGAACAGAAATTAGTGCGCGGTTGTTTGATCTTTCAGCGGGATTATTTGCCGGTCAAGAAAGAGAATCAAAAGGATATGCCGGGGAATTTACAGAAACAGCAACAAGATTTGGTTTAGCTGCGGCGGGGCAGAAATATGGGCCGGTAATTTATGCGGCAGGAAAAAAGATGTTAGCGGGAACACCTACAACCGCCGTTAATAACGCCGCATCTGCCTTACTACAAAAGTTTAACTCTTTAGGAATTGAGCCTGTTGCCGGTGCTATTGCCAGAAAAGGACCGCTCCCTTTAGCAGCGTCAGGTATTAGTTCGATGGCCGCTGGCGCTCCTATTATGCGAAGGCAAGCCGAAAAAGTGCTTGTTCAACTTAACGATGCCATAAAAACTATTGGCGGCAAAATGGGCGGCGCAATTGGAACGCCGGAACAAACTGGCGCAGTAATAAAAGCGGGTGTTAAAGCCTCTGAAAAAAGAATAAGAGATACATTTTCTGAAAAATATAGTGAGATTTTTGAAGAAATTGGAGATGATACATTAGTTGAAGGTCTTCCAGAAGTTAATGCTGTTTTGCAACCTTTTTTAAAACGAATTGCAGAACTTCCGCCAGAAGCGCAACCTAAAGGAGCGCTTTTATCATTAGTTAAAAAATGGGATTCTCTTAATCTTTATTCTCAAGCTGGAAACATAACATTTAAAGAGTTAAGAGATTTTAGAACTCAATTACGATTAGTAAAAAAATCAAGTTATAAATCTGGCACTCCGGGCGATTACGATAACGCTGTTGAAGGTATTTACAAAGCTCTCACTAAAGATTTGGCTGATGCCGCCAACTCGGTAAATCCCAACCTTGGCGCAAGATTGTCGGCGCTTGATGCAGAAAGAAGGGTTTTTGCGGAAGGCGCTCAAAAAACTTTTGACAAAATCAATAATTTGCAAGCGGATAGCCAAGCATATGATTATTTGATTACCGCATCTAAAGGGCTTGGCAAAGACGGCGTTGAAAATTTAAAAAGATTAAGGGCAAATTTTACGCCGGAAGAATGGTCTGATGTAGCCGCCTCTACGCTTTACAATTTAGGCCGAGAAAATGTTGGTCAACAAACTGAACAACTTGCGGAGTTTAGTGTTGCAACATTTATGAAAAATATTGCTGCAATCAATAAAAACGGCCCAACAGCAATGAAAGAGCTATTTGGGGGAACTCAATTTGCAAATGTTGCTGATGATCTTAAGAATTTAGTTGACGTAGTTGGCGCTCTTAAAGAAATCAAAAGATTTGAAAATCCTTCTGGAACTGCGGGTCATTTAAATCAAACTGTTATGTGGCTGGCTTTAGGAGATGCCGCTAAAAGCGTATATGTTGGAGACCTTGCTGGAGCGGCAGCAAATGTTGGCGCGACAGTTGTAGCACCAACATTAGCCGCAAAACTTCTAACATGGTCGCCATTTGTAAAATGGTTAGCCACGCCAGCCAGCGAACTTACTACAGAACGGCTTATATCAGAACACATGGGAAGATTAGTCGCTATTGGCGTGGCAGAGCCAGAAATGCAACCAGAAATTCGTCAATATATTGAAGCTATTAAATTAAACACCGGATATACTGAGCCTGAGAATCAAGGAGCCGCGAAATGACTATTTCAAGCACGACCAACACGGTTTCTTATACTGGGACCGGCAGCGCTACATCTTTCGCTGTAAATTATGTATTTTTTGGAACAGGCACTAGCGCAGAGCTGCAAGTTGTTGAGGTGATAATAGCAACCGGCGCTGAAACTGTTAAAACTAACGGAACGGATTTTACCGTAACAGGCGGCAGCGGTTCGACGGGAACCGTTACGGCAGCCTCGCCTCCAGCAAGTACGGTAAAATGGGTTATAAACAGAACAACGACTCAAACGCAAGAAACGGACTATGTTGAAAACGATCCGTTTCCGGCGGAAAGTCATGAAAAGGCTTTAGATAGATTAACGGCGGTTAATCAAGAACAACAAAGGGCGCTAGGGCGCACGGCTCAATTGCCTGATGGATATACAGGGTCGTTTGACCCAACCCTTCCGTCACTAACAACGGCAAACACATCGCTGGTTTTTAATTCTGATGGAACTGCTTTTACCAATGGCCCAACGGCGGCACAAATTACTGCTGCCGAATCTAACGCAACCGCTGCGGCAGCATCAGCAGTAACGGCAGCGGCAGAAGCGTCAGCGGCTAATCCTAAATATACATTTTCAACTAGTACATCTATGGCGGATCCGGGCGCTGGCGTTTTGCGTTATAACAACGCCACTGTCGCTAGTGTTTCCGCGATTGCCATAGATGACCAAACTGCCGATGCTGGCAACCCAGACATCGAAGCATGGCTAAAGAGTTGGGATGACTCTACATCGACAGTTAAAGGCTGGCTTCGCTTAGTCGAGCCGGGAACCCCGGCGAACTATGCCGTGTTTCACATTACTGGACTAACCGATAGCAGCGGATTTATACAGCTTGCCGTAACGCATATCGACAGCAATGGCACGTTTGGAAACGGTGACAGTATCCGCGTCATGTTTTCGCGAACGGGCGACAAGGGAACAACTGGAGACACCGGAAGCACTGGCAGCACTGGCCCAGCCGGTCCCGCAATTGGTGATTTGCTGACAACGCGGGGCGACATTGTTATCCGAAACGCCAGCGAAGCCGTTCGATTAGGAATTGGCGCAGCAAACCGGGTCTTAATTAGCGATGGAACGGACCCGGCATATGGTCAAGTGCCTCTGGCAACGGCGGTCAGCGGACAGTTGCCGCTCGCCAATGGCGGCACCGGGGCAACTTCTTTGGCCGGTGCAAATATTGTAGTTACCAACGCGCAACAAACCTTCACAAAAGCGCAAGTGCCGTCCACCAGTACCGCAGCGCTGTCCGCATCTAGCGGTGTGCTTGATTTTGACACGTTCACTAATTTCATTTTAACGCTTGCAAGCGGATCGAACACGCTGGCGGCACCAACAACAGAGGCCTCACAAATCGGGCAATGCGGCGTCATTATTTTTATCCAGCCATCAAGCTCAAGCGCCGGAACGCTAAGTTTGCACGGCGACTATGAAACGGCGGGTGCTGCGGGCATCACGTTATCGACAGCGAATAACGCCTACGATGTCGTGCCATATATCGTTAAGGCAGACAACAGTGTGCTTCTCGGCGCACCGCAACTGGCATTTGGATAGGGCGCATGTTTACCGAAGGAAAATGGTTTAACCCCGGCGGCGCAGCGTTTGATACGACGCTTATCGGCAATTCGATATGGTTGGATGGGTCGGCGGATTTTTTAAGCCGTACAAATTTTGCATTATCCGCCGATGGTAAAAAAGAATTTATCTTTTCGATGTGGATACAACGCAATGAATTTGGAAGGGCGCAAACTCATTTTGATTTAGTTCCAACAGGACACTCCAGCTACAACGATGGCACTCATTTTTGGATTGCTGCTGATGATCAATTGGGATTTTCGGTTGCAAATGGTGGCTCATCTGGTGGAGGAAAAGAAACATCCGCTATGTACCGAGACATAGGCTGGTATCATGTCCTAATTAGCTATAATACCAATGCGTCGGTTGCTGCCGCATCTCGTCACCGATTGTTTGTGAATGGATTAGAGATTAGCGACACTAGCGCATACACGGCACCTTCAGACAACCAGAGTTGCCTTGGAAGTGGAACTGGAAATGCTGATTTAAGAATTGGCAGAACAGATCACTCTGGAATTCCCTATCCGCCGAATTCCTATTTTTCACAGGCGTGTTATTTAGAAGGAAAATCCATTCAAGCCGGTGATTTTGCCATCACTGACTTCCTAGATAGCTTTACCTTTGGAAGTAACGGTTCTCAGTTCGGTCCCAAGGCCGATGCCGATATCGCTGCGCTCGCCTCCAGCGCTGGTGGCAATTCGTTCTGTCTTCTGTTTGAAGATGGCAGCGATCTTGGGAATGACAGTAGTAGCAACAATAACGACTTTACTGCAACGTCCATGTCGGCTGCAAATCAGTCAACGAACACTCCGTCGTTAAGTTACGCCGTCCTCAATGTCCTCGACAAAGGTAGCTCCGCGACAACGTCGGAAGGTGCAACACGTCAACCGACGGCAACTGACCATGTGATTTTGTCGTCAATGCATATACCGGCGACCGGGAAATGGGCAATTTCTGGTCGCGTTGATGCAGGAGATTTTAGTTTTGGCATTTGCACACCGGCACATACACGCACATCAAAAATTGGGAGAACGAATGATAGCTG
>WLWF01000929.1_pt1 | contig 26608 bp, 14 predicted proteins | sample 6718331 | NCBI WGS metagenome assembly WLWF01 (sample SAMN12718692, study PRJNA515312) | sponge metagenome | isolation source: marine sponge | host: Mycale hentscheli | place: New Zealand: South Island, Marlborough, Capsize Point | collected 2003-05-01
AATTGAACTTTTGATGTTTCATCTAGTTTCATCGTCTATAAATTTTATCTTCTATCTTGTCTAAACGAATGTTTTGTTCTTTAATATGTTGCTCTAAAAACAAAATCTTTTGATCTATAAGATCATGTGACTGTTGAGGTGGTAGTTTTTTAGCCTCTTCAATACCAGCTTTGTTCAACTGAATTTGCTCAGTCAAAGTAGTATAAGTCATAGTTATAGATATTAAACCACCTACAATTAAAATAATAGTTTTTAAATCTAAACTTAAATCTGGCTTTCCATCGCCGTCTATGTCTACACCTAATTCGTTACTCATAAATATTTATTTAAAGTTTACTCTCCACATTTTTTACTAGGATCACCGACCTGTCTCCAATCTTGTTTAACCCAGTCTTTTAAATTTTTACTAGCAGTACCACTAACATTACTTTTACTAGATCTTTTATATTTACCTTTGTTAGCTGCTGATTTTTTAGCATTTATAACTTTTTGTCTAGCTTCTTTACTCATGCTTTTAATTTTAGCATAAGGCAAGCATACTTTACGGGTGCCGCCACCTTTAGTACCTTTTACAGGACCAAGGCTTTTTTTAGCAGGCGCACAGCTTCCTTCTTCATAAGCGTCTTTACCTTCTACAGGTTTATACCCTTTCCAACATCTTGCTGGTCCGTTTTTTTTAAAAAGAGAACTATAAAGCATTAGCACTTACCTTTACCTTGTTGTTTTGACGCCCACATGTTAGCGTAAGCTGATGGGTATACTTTAAACTTTCTCTTAGCTGCAGCTTTGCAACTAGCACTTAATTTTCTAGCTAATGGTGATTTATTCATATTAATTTCTTTTAATTTTTCTTTTTTCTGTTTTTAAACTTGTTCTTTTAATTTTTCTTTTACCTGAAAATGGAACATTTTTATTTTTTGACCATTCAAGCTCCCATTTAGCCCAACCTAAAGCGTTTGCAACTCGCATCCACTCTTCATTTTCAGCATCAGAAGCATCTTTTAAGTTTTGTAATTTTCTTATACCTCTATCAAGTGGTACATTTGTAGCAGCACTAATAACTTGGCCAGCAGCTAAATAAGCAGGATTATCTAAAGACCAACCTTTTTCCATTATTTCTTTTTTATTCCAGTCCCATGTTCTACCCGCAGACTTTAACTTACCTATTTTAGAAGATATAGGAGGTGAAATATCTAACAATTCTATAGCAGCATCTTGAGCTTCTTTGCCTTCAGCTAACTTCATTATTACATTTTTAAGAGTAGATATAGCAGCACCGTGAAAACCAATACCTCTTAATAGTGAATCAGCCATACCATTTGCTATACCTGTATATTTTTTATTTAGTTTTTCTTCATCAGGTTCTTCGTCTCCAAATGCCATAGCAAACAAAGCTTGTTGTAAAGCGTTGAATATAACATTTTGTATAGCTCCGTAATATAATATCTTAGATATGTTAGTTTTATCATCTCCTCGGCGATTCTTAAGATCACTAGCGGCTTTTTGCATTAATCTAGCATACTGAGCTGGTGTGTTTGCAAAAGCTAATATAATACGTCCCATTGGACCCGCTTGTTGTTGACTAATTCTATCAGGTCTACTTGACTGTTGTGACTCTTCAGCTATTTCTCTAAAATCTTGAAACGCTTGTGCTTCAGCTTCTTTATCAGATAAACCTTCTTTCTTTAAACTTTTATACCTGTTTCTATAAAACGTAGCACCACCTGAAGCAATAGCAAAACTATCTGCTATTTGTGTAGGTAAAAAACCTAGTTTTAATATTTTGCTTATAAAAGCTTTAGCTTTATTTTTAGACTCAGCAGCAATTTCAGCAATATCAGCTTCACTAACATTTATTTTTAAACCATTACGTCTTTCAACTAAATAATCAGAGTTCATAAGTTTCATTACATCTTTCCAATACTGAGGTTGGTTTGCAAATGCAGCCGATGCTTTTAATGGATTGTTGTCAGACCAGTTCACAAAGTTAACAGCTGATATAGTTTGTAACACAGCAGATCTCATATTAAAGAACATAATAGCTCCAACAGAGTTGTTAATCCAATCAATAAATCTACCAGTTAATGTATCACCTTTAAAACCTCTATTGCTACCAGTTTTCATACGACCAAGCATGTTTTCTAAAGCATCTCTGTAACCTTTACCATAAGCTGCTTCAAGCTTATTCATATTAGTTTCATTAAACACTTCATCAACATTATTTTGCCATTGTTTTAAATACTTAGCTCTTACTACAGTGTTCAAACCTGAAAGCAAGTCAGTTGTGATAGTACCAGCCAACCAACCATCAGTAGGTTTAGGGTAACCATTATCTTTATTTATAGCTATAAGCTCATTAGCAAATGTAACTAAGTTTTCATCTGCGGTAACATAGTCTTCTAGTATTTTTTGATCAGCTTTAGATAAACCTGGTATATTCATACCTTGTTGTATCCATGTGTAAACTCTAATAGCATTACCTACGGTGTAAGGTTCACCAGTTATTTTTTTGTTTAAATCTTTAGGGCTAACACCTAGTAATTGTTTTAAAGCTTTAAAGTCATTAGCTAAAGCAACTCTAGCGTTTGATATATCTATATTAGCTCTAGCAAATGGATCTAAAAAGTTTTCTTTTACCCAAGCAATCGTTTCATCGCCTTTTTTACCTTTACCAGCAAAATACCTAGTTAAACCTACAAAGTCTTGAGCAGACGGTGGTATACCTAATAAATTAAATTTTCCTTTATCAGCACCTACAGCTCTTGCTTTAGTTCTACCGTATTGTTTTTCTTTACCAATACCTGTAGCTCTTTCTATTATATCGTTAAAATCTTTGTTAAGATTTTTTGATTTACTAAATTTAATTCTAGCATCTTGAGCTTCAGTATCCAAACGTTGCATTTCATTAAGAACGTTTTGATTACTATTTGTTTTAGAAAATTTTGTTTGTATTTTAGATGGTAAAGAATTTATGTTTTTAGCTTTAGCCGCTTGAACTTCTTTATAAGCTTGTGGTGCAAACGCCCCTAAAACTTTTGTTTTATAATTTCCATTATCTTGTTTTTCATAGACAGTCATTGAAAAAGGAAATCTACCAAAAGTAAAAGAATTATAATATCTTGAACCTACTAAAGGACTAGAATCTTTATATCTTTCGTTTATAACATCATCCATTTGCTTAGGTATAATAGAAACGGTATAACTATTAAAACCTTTTTTTAATTCTTCTAAAGTCATTTGACCATTAATATACTTAGCCATATTAACTAACATTGTTCTAGCTGGTGGATTATGTTCGTACCTGTAATCTTTTTTGTTTTTAGAGTTTGACCTTGCAAAGCTATCAACTCTAGCAGCTGCTCTAACTAAAGCCGTCATATCACCATTTGAAGCAGCAAAAAACATAGCTAAATCATTAATAGTTATTTCGCTTTCTTTATTTAATCCTTTATAAAAATCTAATATATTAATTATAGCTTCTTTATTTTTATTGGCGTAATCAGCAGAATCATCCAACATTTTTTTTGAAATACCTCCGGTTTTATTTAAAGATGTAACGTAAGTGTCTACTTTTTGAGCAACTTTAGGTTTTAACAACGGTTTACCGTTATATTGAGGAGCATTTCCTTTGTAAGTAAGTAATTCAGGTTTTTTTAAAAAAGGTCTAATTAAAACCTCACTCATTTCTTTTTGATTACCAAAAATACTAGTTCTTAAACTATTACTTCTTTTTAATTTGCTCGGAACTAAATGCAACAAATCTGTTTCTTTGTTTAATTCCCACATAAAATTATTTCCTCCAACCTTTGCACCAGCACTGAGAGTAGGACCTAAAACGTTTACAACATAATCAGCTATTTTTAAATCATCGCCTTCAAATTCTTGCATTTTAGAACTAACTAGTTCATTCATAAAGTTGACATAACCCATTATTTGTTTGTCGTCTCTAAAATTTACACCTTCTTTAGTTATGCCTAATATATTTCTTACAACTTCTGTTTCTGTTTGCTCTTCAAAAGCTTGTGTTAAATAATCATTTATATTTATTTTTTTTGGTTTTCCAGTTTTAAAATCTTTTTGATTTTTAATAACACTTTTTCTAACTTTTTTCCACTCACTTATTATTTCTTCTCTTTTTTTACTAGGAGTTCCATTATTTTTATTTAAAAAATTACCAAAAACACTTTGAAAAGCAGCATCAACATTGTAATTATCAACTGCAATTAAATTTATAAAATCAGGTAATAAACCTCTGTATATGGTTTGATCTTCTTGTTTTAAAGTTCTTAAGCTTCTGTTTAAATTTTGACTATCACTAGCTGTTTTACTAAACTTTAAATTAATAGGTCTTTTAATAGCTTTAGCAACTTTTTCTGTTGTTTGTGTTTTGTCTACAAACTTTCTTTTTTCTATAACCTCTGGTTTTTGTATAGTTTCCATTGTAGCGTCAAAAGCAAACTCTTCTGCTAATGCTTCAGCTAAAGCATCTTTTCTAGTGCCTTTAGTCGATGTACCAACATCTCTACCTAAAAAGTAATTAATAAATTCAGCTTTAGTAATATCTTTTTTCTTAAATATCTTTTTACCTTCTTTAGTTTTTTCTCTTTTACCAGTGTCTTCTGCAAACGGTCTAAATCTTTTATTTATAATTTCTTGAGGTATAGCTTCGTAAATATTTTCAAAGTTATCTCTTAAAAAAGTTTCATAAGCAGCTCTAGATCCTAAAACATCTTTAGCTATAGTAGTTTTAAGTTCTGTTCTAAAACCTTTTTGTAAAGCTTTTTTAAACTGAGGTGAATCTACAGGTGGTAGTTTAGTACCAAACGTTTTTGTAACAGCATCAACAACCTTTTGTGTAGTAGCTTTATCTAACTTAATTTTCTTTCTTAAACTTTCTTTTGCTTTAGTAGGTTTTTCTACAACTTGTTCAGTAACTTCTTCTGTTGTAGTATCTGTAACTCCTCTAGCCTCTGTTACATCTAATTTAAACTCAGTGTCTAAAACTCTATTAGAAGCTTCTATAGCCCTTGCTGGTAAAAATTTATTTATATAAGCAGCAAGCGGAACACCTTTACTAGCATCGTATTCATTTATTAAATCTATAATACCACGTTTACCAGTCTCTATTTCGTCAGTTAATAATTGTCTATCAAAACCAGGCGCTTCACTTCTTCTTTGTACAATTTTATTTGTAATAGGTTTAAACTTTTCTATTATTTCAAATGCACCTTCTTTGCCTTTTTGTTCAAATATAGTTTGAACCGCATCACTATCTGATTTAGATAATTTAGTTTTTGTTTCACTAACTGGTTTTACTTTAGATAATTCTTCTGCTCTTTTACTTATTTTACCTTTTTTAATATTTTTTTGATAATCTTTAATAAAGTCATAAACATCTTTACCTGATTGAAAATTTAAATTAGTATAACCTTTTGGTTTTAGTATATTTAAAACAAAATCTTTTATTTTAGTAAATAAATTTTTGTTATATTTTATATCACCTTTACCTACAGCATCAGAAAAAGCTGTTAAATATTCTTCATTATATTCTGACTCAGGTAATTCATTGCCTTTGTCATCATATCTATAGTTTTCATCTATTCTTTTTTGTACAACAGATAATTCTTCTGGTGATAATTGATTTTTAAAATCATCAATTATTTCTTTTCTACGACTAGAATCAGATAAATCACTTTCTATTATTCTATGCAATAATTCATGTGAAGCAGTTGTTATGGCACCAACTTTAGCAGCTTGCTCTTTGTTAATAACTATTTCACCCTCTGGTGTTATAAAGCCATCAACTGTAGCCGCGGTGTCCGGATATGCTTTTTGAAAATCTTTTATAGTTTCAAATGTAGTTACTTTGGCACCAACTTTTTCTGCTACTTTTTCTACTTGAGTAACTTCTTTTTCTAAAGCCCTGCTAGCAGCAACAGAAAACATGTTATAATTTTCTTGCTGTAAATTGTCTATGTTATTCTTAATTGTTTTACTAACATCTTTATTTGTTTCTTTTTGTAAAGCTATTTGATCTCTTCCAATTTCATCTTGATTTTTAGCATATTTAGTAAGCTCTTGTGGTGATAAAGAATTTAAAGCTTTTGAAACTTCTTTTTTAGCGTTAACAATATTGTTTTCTATTTCGTTTATTTTATTTAAAATAACTTTTTTAGACCTATCTGAATTAGCTTCTTTATATTGAATTGTTAAATCAGATATTTGAATAGAAGCGTCTTTATATTGTCTTTGAACTGTTATAGGCGATAATATATATTCAGCTCTGTTTCTAGCAGCAGAAGTAGCACTTCCTAATTCACCAACGCTACTTATACCTAAACCGTAAATACTACCTAAAATAGCACCATCATATATTTCATATAAAGCTTCGTTTGATGTTAGATCTAACTCCCTATTTAAAGAAATACTGTCCCATATTTTAGATGCTATAACAGTTGCGCCTTCTGAAGCAGCTTCTGCACTTGTATCTATTCCTAGTCTTTTACTTATGTTTAAATAACTTTGTTTTAAAAAATCTTTAGCTGATTGTGCTCCGTTTTTTTGACCTATTAAACCTGCTTTTTTTAACAAACCTCTTGTTACTAATTCAAAAGTTGCTTCTGTTGCACCACTTCCAATAGCGTTTGCAGCTAATCTTTGTATGCTTTCTTCAGGATTTTTTTCAAATTCTTCATCAAACTTTCCACCTGCAACACTCGCTCCTAACAAAGCAATACCTCCATAACCTGTAAAAGCGGCGGCTAAAGAAGGTGTCGACTCTAAAACACCACCAGCAGCTAGTTCAGCCGCTTCAGACCAATCTCCTTTTGTTAAAGCTTCTGTTATGCTTTGCGATTCTGTTTTTCTTATATTGTTTTCTAAGTCTTCTATTATATCGTTATAATAAGAAACAGAACCAACTTTTAAAAAATCAGAATCACCAGTAGCTGTAGCAATCAATAAATTTTTTGGTGAACCTATATTTTTAGCTATAGCTCTTAAAGCTTGTTTCTCAGGTGTTGATAAAGATTCTTCATCTGTAAAAATTTCTTTTAAATCTCTATAGGAAGCGTAAGCCGTTAAAGCCATATCATTTCTAAATCCAGTCAAATCTTTACCAACCATTTTAACCCAACCTTTAGCACCTCTAGATAAAATACTTTTTAATACGCTAGGTTCCTTTTCTTTTTCTTTTTCTTTAATTGATTCAGACAAAATATCTATTTCTCCTGTTAAATCGTTTACTTGATTTTTTGTTAAAAGAGTTTTATCAGTTGTAATACTATCAGTATCTTTACTAAATTTTTGATTAATATTATTAACTTTTTCTAAATCCAAAAAAATATCTTCCGATCCTAAGTCCGTACTCTGACCCGTTGCTATCTGTTCGTTTACCGCTGTTACGTCCGCAACACTTTCCGCAACAGCTTGTTTCTTTACTGGTTCAGTTTTTTCTGACAATTGAGCATTAGGGTATTTTTTTAAAAAATCTTCTAAAAGCTCATTTGAAACTTGATAAACTTGACCATCTACTATATATTCATTCATATACGTATATTATTTAATTTGTTCCGTCAAAAATTACAGGTCTAGTATCTACATCTGTTCTTACACCCATACCTTCGTATTGTTCACCTGGAAATTGAAAAGTTTTTAAATATTTTTGCATTGCATTTATTTCTTTTATTTCATCTTTAGTAGGATCTCCACCTCTTGCAATTAATTGTTCTAATAAATTAGTAAGTTCAGATCTGTTATTAAAATTAACAGTATCATAACCAGGTATAGGAACTAAATCTATTTCCGTTTTTCCATTTTTAGTTACTGTCTTGTCGTAATATAATAATAAATTTCCTGTTGTAGGATCTAGTGAGGCATCACTAACTGTTTTACCAGCTATTTTTTTACCTCTAAAAAATTTAGGATCTTTCTTTTCTATAACCTCTACAACTTTATCTACATTGTATTTAGCTGATGTTGTAAAATCATTATTATTATTTGGCGGCGGTGGTGTTTTTTTCAACAACGCTGGATTAATACCTTTTTCAAATTCTTTTTCTAAATTATCAACCATATATTTAGTAACTCTTTCTAAAGATTTTTCATCTAATGACGTACCTTTTGCATTACCTATTTTTAAATCAGGATCACCTTCTTGTCTTAATACATTATTGTAGTAACTTTCTATAGAATTAAAACCAGTACCAGGTCCATCCATTAAACTTCCTTCGTTAGAATAACCAGCTATTGTCGCTAAAACATTTGAGCTCATGTTTTCTCTAAAAAGTTTTCTACCTTCATCATCAAATTCATAAAATTCAAAAGTATTACTTCCAACGTCTTTTTTTCCACCACCTTTTAAATATGTTGCCATCCCTTTAGCTGTAACTTTTCTAGACTTAGAATCAATAATTTGCTCGTCAAATAAAGATTGTTGAGATTCACCAGTCATGTTAGGTATTGTAGGTAATTCAGTAGACATTAAAGCCATTAAACTTTGTTGATAACCACCTTCTTTACCAAAAACACCACCTGTTGAATTTAAAACAATATCAAATACGCCATTGTTATTTACTATATTTATACCTAAATCTGATGGTAATCTATCGTTGTATGTTGATAAAAAGAATTTAGCTAATTTAGGATCTAACTTTTGCATATCAACACCACCTTCAGAGCCTGCTTTATTTACAGATCCTATTTTAGAATATAATTCTCTTTTTTCTTGAAAATTTTGTAATAAGTTTCTCATACCACCACCTTTAAAAAAACTTTCATATTGAGCTAATTGACGTTGCAACTCTGCTCTTTCAACAGGATCTTTAGAATTAAATAATTTTGCTTTTATTTGCGATCCTTGATCTACTAAGCTTGACAATGCAGGTTGTAATGATGGTTGTAAATCAAAATCTTTAGATGCTAAATTAGCGCTGTTTAAATAATCTAAATTAAATTTAGTTGTATCATTTAACAACTTTAAGTTCTCTGCTTCTTTCTTTTTTCTTTCAGCTTCAGCTTTAGCACCTAATTTGTCTATGACACCAGCTGTAGTGTTAGAAATGTTTTGTATAGCACTAGCGAAGTACTTACCACTTTGAGAGTCTACATATGTAACTGGATTTCTATAACTCATAATTATCTTTTTAAAGAATTAAAATCGCCGGCACTAGCTGTTGTTATTGTTCCTGCACCAATTCCAACTGGAACAATATCTCCACCTACAGATTGAGCAAAAGGAGTTCTAATACCAAACTCAGGACTTCCCATGGTAGTGTAACCACTAGAAGTTATATTATTTACTGAACTAACTTGCGGTCTACCACCTCCTAAAGCTCCGCTAGTAACTAAAGATCCAGCTATATTTCCTAAACCACTAATCATACTTGAACTTATAGCAGCTCTATCAGAGGCAGCTTGAGATGCTATTTTTTGTTGACCTTCTATAAGACCAGAAACTCTATCTAATTGCTCACCTTCTCTTCTTTCTCTTGTTCCAAATACAAATTGTTTACCAGCAACGTCAGCTTGTTGTAATCTTTGTGCCTCACTCATTTCTAAATTTTGTATTCTTTGAGCTTCTGCCATTTTAACACGTTGCAACTGTGATTCGCCTTGTGCTCTTAGTTTTTCATTTTGTGCCTCTTGAGCTTCAATACTAGCACTAACACCTTTTTTACTTTGTAAAGCTGCTTGGGCTAATGCAGTGGCACCTCCAGCACTACCACCAGTTGCTCTTAAAGTATCTAAAGTATTTGCTAATGCAATATCTGTTTGTTCTATTTGTATTTCAGCAGCTTGAGTGGCAACACCAAGACTAGCATACGGATTAGAAATCATACCACTTAAATCTTTTGCCATACCAGATATGTCTTTTACACCAGCATAAGGATTCATAATAGCTTGTCTGCTTTTTTCTAAGCTAGCTAATTTACCTTCTAATCTTCTTTTTTCAGCTAATGCAGCTTTTTGTCTACGTCTTGCAGCACCACCTCCAAATAGTCCACCTATAATATTTACAGCACCACCTATTAAAGCTGCACCAACAGCAGGAGCTATACCCATAGTAACACCATGTGGGTTACCAAAAATAAATTCGTATATATGTATTAAAATTTCTTCCATGTTAATTTATATTTAATATGATGATTCCACATATTCTGTAGAAACAGCAAATAATTCTTTTTTACCTATACCGTTTGTTGTACCACCATTAGGATTGTTTACTAATTCCATTCTTACTACAGCAAAGAAACCTTCAATACCTGATGTATCTTGCCCGTAAAATATTTCACCAGCAATAGGTTTTTGTGTATCATTTACTAAAGTAGCAAAGTATTTGTTTTCTTTTCTCTTAAAATTATTAGCAAACAATTGGTTTTGCAAACCACCTAAACTAGTTGCTTGTACAAACTTACCTATAGGCAAAGCTTTTGTAACAACATCAGAAAGAGCATCGGTAGGTGTAACACCAGATGCTATTGTTGATCCTTGTAAAAATCCCATAAACCACTCTGTTCCTCCTTCGTAGTTTATAGTTTTAAAGTTTTTAATTAAAGATGGTTGGCCATTTAATACTAAAGTTACTGTTGCTTTTTGTGTAAAGCCGTAAAAATTACAATATTGATTAGGGTATGTAGGATTTAATGTATGATGTTTCCATAAACCATTATCTTTAAATGTATAAAAAGTAGAAGATAAACTTGTTAAAAAAGATGGTACATAGTTAAAAAAACTAGTCCAACCTAAAACTCCTTCATCAAAACTAACTGTAGTGCTAGAACCGCCTTGTATAGATATAACATAATCTTTAGAGTGACTATCCCAACCACCAACTATTTTAGTTATGTTAGTTTGAGTTAACATGTCTCTAAAGTAATCATGCATACCATAAGATGATATTTCTGTTATACCATCTTTTGATAGCCTTAAAACTACACCTCTTTTTCTATCTGTAAAATATTTTCTATAACCATATACAGCAAAACTAAATGGATCAGTTGATATACCATATTCACCAGCAAAAGCTACTATTTGACCTATAACTAAAGGTGTTGAAGTTACTACTGCGTTACCTTCAGCTGAATATATAGCATCTTTATCTATCAATGCTCTACTAACTTTATCTTCCTGGAATATAATTAAATTAGTATCTTCAGCATAAAGTTTTTGTATTGAATTATAAGCAGGATCTAAACTTCTTGTTATATCTTCACCAACAGAAAACTCATTGGTTTCATTAACACCAGTTCTAGAGTTAAATACTCCTGAATATATTAATGAATTAAATCTATTTCTTTGATTAATGTCTTCTTCTACTGTATAAGCTTTTACACCAAAGTCAACAGTCAGGTTATTGTAACCACCTCTTATTCTTGATTCTTCTAAATACCAATCATTAACGGAAGAATGGTTTTGATCAAGATAAGCTTTTGGTATGTTATCAAAATTAATTATTTCTCCAAATGTAAGAACTGAAGAAGCTGGTATTGTTTGAGCCGTATTTAAAGTAAATTCTGTGTTAGCACCAGAACTATTAGACAAAGCAATAACATAAGCTGTTCCAGTGATACCAAGCCAACTAACTTCTTGGCCTACATTTAACTCTGTTAAAGTCTTAGAGGCTGTTATAGTTATAACTGCACCTACTTGACTAGCAAATACAGCTGTGTTGGCCGCCGCAACAGTGTTAGGTGTTACATCTACTATTGGTTTAATTTTTTTTAGCCAAAAAGTGTTAAAATATTTTAATTCAAGTGTTGCTGGCATAACTTTATTATCACTTATTTATTTTGTTAATTACTTCTTATTAATGGAGCACAAGAACTAGATGATCCAAAAGTTCCACAGTTTTGTATATTACATGATCCAGATAGATCTACTACACCTCCAATAGAACTTATTTTACCACTAAAAGTATAACTAGAATAAGGAGTTATTGTAATAGGTGAAGGCGTTGTATTAAATTGAGAAACGTTATAAGAATAGTAAGCCTGGTTAACATCGTATGATGAAGGTTGCCAAACGGAGGTTAAACCTTCTTGAGTGTAAAATTGAGAAACATATTCACCATAAGGAGTTGTGCTCCAAACAGTGGTTGATCCACTTCCACTACAGTTGTAACCTGCTTGCGGGTTATGTGCTGTATAGCTATAGCTTTTTGGTGTAGTTGTTGAAGCATAATTAGTTCCACTTTCATCAGGAACAATAACACACTGTGCAAAGTTTAAATCATCTGCATTAACCCAAACCATAGGCATACCATCATCATTTACTGTAGTAAACTCTCCATTTGTTGTTATTCCACTAGCTATAATAGCATATTCGCCAGGTGTGTTAAAAGCAAAAACCATTTGATTGTAAGCAAAACTACCAACTGAGCCTATACTTGTTAACATGGTGTTTAAAAAACTATTTTGATTAACATCATTTATATCTACAGCTAACTGCCAACCATTAGGATCACTAGGCCCAGATCTATGATAAATATTCCATTCATCAACACCAGCTGTTAACGCTAGACTTAAAGGTTGAGAAGTGTTGTAATCTTGATATAAGTTTAATGTAAAAACAATAGAACCTTGATTTAATTGTTGTTTTACACCAGTTGGATTAGTTGAAGTGATAGTTGTGTTACCTAAATGAAACGCATTTCCTCCGTTTTGAGCTGGAAACCTGTTACTACCTGAAGGTATGTTTGCCCAAGGCGCTGGTAAATCACTTTGAGCTAAAGTATTATTAGAAATATACCAACATGCATCAATATCATTAGGCGTGCTATTTGCTATACTTGATGGATAAGCTGTATTAGCTGATCTTATAGCGGTACTATTATCTATACAACCAGAATAAACACCTGAATTAACAGGCTCAGGCCCAACTGTTATTTGTAAAGTTATAGGTGTATTGCTATTAGCTGTATCAGTGCTTAAACTTCCTGTACCTAAAGCAGGTATTGTAATGTCATAAGCGTCTTCTACTGTTATACCTAACGTATAAACGCCTAGTGGCGTGTTAGCTGAGGTTTTTGATATTTGCCCAACATTGTTAACACCAGAAACACTCATTGTAAATTCATTTGTAGTATTTCCAGCAGAATCTACTTCACTTACTTTACTATATTTTAAATTAACTAATCTATCATTTGCTATTAAAGATCCTGCACCGTTTTCAGCCGCAAGTTCTGTTGTTGTTATTACTCCTGTTGTTTCCTGAGCAACGTTAACATTTGGCAAAGTTTTAGAACCAACAGCTCCTGTAGAATTTGTTAAAGTAGGCGCTATGTTACCTAAGTTAGCATTTATTGAGAAACTTCCAGACTCACCGGTTGAAACTGTAAAAGTTAAAGTTATTGTATATTCGTTATTCTGTAAAGAAGGTGGTGTTAATGCTGTTAAAGATTTATAATCAAATATAGGATTATCAGTTAATCTAATTTCAAAAGTATCTGGATTTTGAGAAACTCTCACTAGTGTAAAATCTCCAGCTTGTCCAGCTGTGTTAACAGAATCTAAAACAAAACCATTACTAGGAAAATTTAAATCAGCTCCAGAAGCATTTTGAACTTGAAATTGATTTGTGATAGCATTTCCACTAACAAGTGATTCATTGTATGTCACTACAACGTTTGATAATTGACTAGGCCCATCAAAACCGTTAGCTACATCTGCGTTTAAATCAGATATTAAACCAACAGTAGATGTTTCCCAGTAAATATCTAAAACAGAATCTACAGGTTCAGTTTCATATATAGCTAAATGTGGCACCATAGATGCTGTAGTAACACCTATAGGATTTTTAGTAGATATTCTAGCTATTAAAGGGTTTGTGTCTAATTGATAAAGATTTCCAACACCTGTATCGCTTAATGTTTCTAAATCCATATTAGAATCATCAGCACTAGATATACTAACAACAGTATCGGTTAATGTACCTGGAAAATATTGTTTATTTCCAGTTGCAGTATTTTCTACTCTACCAAATAACTGTACAGAACTTCTGTATTGTTTTTGATCAGGACCAACTTCTGAAAGATCTCTAGGTATCTTGTTTATATTATCGTTTATTAATACAACGTTAGCTGTTTCACCATTTTCGTTTCCAGGAAAAACACCTGATTCCCATGTGGTATAAGATAAATTAGCGTTAGCTCCAAGATATTGTGTGGTACTAAAAGTATAGTTTTGAACATCTATTACTGATGCTATAACAGGAACACCTAATATACCAGTACCACTTACTCTCATACCTTGCTGTATGTTTGCGTTTGCAGTAGCTAATTGTAAACTAGTACTTCCACCAATTGAAGAAGCTAAATTATCATTTGTTGTTGCTGTTGATATACCAGGCTGTTGAGGATAACCATCTAGTATACCAGGTAAATATGCGTTATAATAATCTTGTTCATTTTGTTTGACAACTACTTTATAAGAATACCAACCTCTAGGATTTATGCTATAAGCAAATTTAGGATCAACAGAAACATTAGGGCTATTTGAATATAAATCAATATTTATAGGATTATCAGTTGTTACAACATATTCTAAAGGATTAACACCCGGTGTTTGAACATCTGTAACCTCAACGTAATCAACATATTCACCTCTCATGTAATCACCAATTGCTGGTGCATTTGCTACAACAGCTGTTGCACTTAAAGTAAATGTATAAGTATGCTTAGTATAAGTTAAATTTGAATTTACTGAAATATTTTGAGCTGAGCTTAATACAAAATTTTGAGAATCAATTACCGTAGCAATAGTAACTCCTTTAGGTAATCCACCACCTGTTACAGTCATTCCTTGAATTATATTAGTGTTTCCTGTTACTAATACCAAAGCGGTTGTATTACCACCAGCTGTATTGTCTGAGCTAGTTGTAAAATTTGTTGCAACAACAGCGTTAACACCATTTATATCAAAACCAATCGAAACACCACCTTTTGGAACAGCATACAAGCCTGGTTCTGCAAAAGTAGTATTAGGTAAATTATTAGAACCCGATGTAATAGCTCCTTCTACTACAGCTTGTAAAGCATTTCCAAACCAAGTATATATCTCTATATCATTTATAGATCCATTATACGGATTATAAATAGTAGATCCTTTTGATATATCACCTGTTGAACTTGTTCCAGTTGACTCATTAACGCTAGAAAGTATAACAGAAGATTGTCTTCCAAATTTATCTACGAGAACAAAACCAACTTGATAATTTCTATTTTGTTTTAACGAATGATTTGGGTACTCTATCCAATTATCAAAACCAACGCTATCTTGTTTATCACCAACAGCTATTCTATAGTTTAAATGAGAAGGAGGAGTGTATTTGTCTTTAAAATTACCATAAATTATTCTATTACCTACACTTTCTTGAGCTAAAGCTCTTGTAGGTACTTTATCATAAACTCTAACAGTTTGTGTAGGAGATAAAGTTCTATATGGTTTTCTTGATTGATAATTGTATTCGTAATGATTTAAACTACTAGTTTCCCATTGTAAATAATTTATTGAATCTAGTACTTTTACAACGTTTTGATCTGATTCTTTATAAAGAATTTCTATTTCTTTTATTTTATAGTTAGCAGCAGTAGTAGGTTGACAATTTAAAGCTTTATCTGGTAAAGGAATTATTAATTCAACGTTGTTAACATTGTTTTCAAAAAATTCTAATACAGTACTTCTGTACGCAGCATCTTCATCGCCGTTAATAAAAAATCCTTTTTGTTTTGGAATAAAAGCTATTTGAGTAAACGGTGCCATTAAAGAATTTTCACCGTCATCGTAAACAAACCTATAACTAAATCTTACATATCTACTTTCTAAATAATTAGGATCACCAGGCCATGTTGCAACATCGCTTTCGTTTGTCATTGTAGATATTAAAAAAGTTATTTTATCATCTATAGCTAAATTATCTGAAGAATTACTTGGAGCTGAGGATAGTGTAACAGTTGTTATTTCATTAGGTGACACACCACTTGTAACTGCGCTAACAACAGTTATATAGTCGGCTCCATTTATTTTATCAGCCCCTGCTGAAGAAACACTTATAACCGTCATACCAACTTCAATGTTTAAATTAACATCTACAGAAAAAATAGTTGTTGGACTGGTACCATCTAAAGTTTTAACAACTGATGTTGTAGTTTTTAACAAACTAATTTCTTCGTATGGATTATATTTAGCTACAGAAATGTCTGTTTCTTTTGTGTAATAATTATTGTTAGAAGTTGCAGTTATAACGTTTATTTTTCTAGGCTGATTTCTGTTATCAGTAAAAAATAATAAATTTTCTATTAAATTTACACCAGTTATAGGAAAGTTTGGCGTAAAGTTTAAAAATGATCCTGAAACTAAAGTATTAAGAGTTGAACCATTCCAAGAAACTATACTACAATAAGCAGTATCAGGTACATGTATATTTATATCTTTGTCTTGTTGGTCTGTTAAAAAAATATATATTATAGAATTAGCTTTATCACTGTAATAACCTATGACATTTGATCCAACAGGAAAATTTACCTCTAAATTGTTACCTAAAACATTTTCTAAAGCACCAATATCATCTTCTTCTGATTTACCTACAGAAATATTATAAGCATCTCTATACTCACCGTTAGGAACTAATCGATCATCAAGATCTTTATTCATCTTGGATCTTAGAAAACTATTCTTTATTTCCGCCATGTATTAAAATTTAAGCCATTTAGATTTACCTCTCATTACTTGAACTATTTGATCAAGCTTAAGATTAGATATTCTTATTTTAGCATTTCTTAGCTTAGCACTTTTTTCTTGTTTAAATCTTCTTACAATATATTCTTGAACACCTCTTGAAACTGATAATATAGCATATATAATATAAGCATATAAAGCTTCTTCAGCTAACTTAGGTATTCTTAAATCTAAATCATAAGCATTACCATCTGATACATATTCTAAAACAATAACTTTATCTGAAAGTTCGCTTGTAAAATTAAATGTACCTTTTCTTTCGTCTATCTCAAACCAACCATTTTTTTGACTTGTTTGTGGTTCTAAACCGTATCTTTGACCTAATGAACCATTGTAATACCCTTGCCAATACACATTAGCCTCGCTAAATTGTTCTGTATAAGAACCGCTTATATTTCTAGGATCATTAGAATCCCAAGCTTTATTTACTTGAGATGTAACTTCTAAATTAGAATCATTACTATCTTGAGTTGGTATACCTTCATCATCTTGAGCAGGTGTATTATATGGTCTAGTTGTTAGATTGTTAGCGGGTTGTATAGTGTGTAACACACCTTGACCATCTTTCCAAGCTACTCTAACGTAGTTGACGTAGTCTTGCGGTATTTGCAAGCTTAAGCTTTTAGGTATACCTAATTCAGCAGATCTTACACTTTTTAATGTATCATAACTAAATTCTTGTAAACCACGTCTAGCGTGAAATATAATATCAGTTCTTTTTACACTAGGTATAAGTTTACCAGCACCAACATAAGCTATTTCAAAGTTATCTATAACATCATCAAGTCTGGTATAAGAATAACTACCTAGATTATCATCTAAAGTGTTTTCGTTTAACTGTATTTTTAAATAAGTGTTTATAGCTAAATTAGCATTTACTGTTATTATATTTGGCGTTAACATTTGCCAAGGTTGAGTAAACTTAAAAGTTAAATTAGTAGAAACAGGTACAGCCACATCAATGTTACATGTAAAATTAGAGGTATCTACTATAGCTGTTACAGATCCATATACAGCTCCTGTAGATGAATTTGTTACAACCATCCCAACTAAAACATTAGCGTTACCAACTGTAATAGGTAAATTTATACCAACACCCGTATTTACTATAGCTGCAGTATTTGTAGCTGTTGTAGATGCTACAGGTGAGGAAGGTGTTAATTCAGTCCAAATGTTACCATCTGAACTTGTATACATTTTAAAGCTATTTAAATTATATCCATTAGTTGCAGGATCAGAGTAATTGCCAGTACCAACGATTAATGGTGTATCAAACGTACTTGTTATAGTTTGTCCAACTCCAGCTAAAGTTATATTTTTCTGCTGAGCACCAGCGTAATACTGTCTGTTAGTTTCGGTTATTAAACCACCATTAGGTATAGACATAGTTTAGCTTTTTTGATTTATTTGTTCTTGTTGCACTTGTTGAGCGGCAACTTGTATTATAGTAGGATCTTTGACTACAACCCCAGCATACAATAATACTTTTAATATAATTTCTGTTTGTTCTGATTCGTGAAGTTCAAAGTTAATTGAATTAGCACTATCATAAACATAAGCATAATTATTAGAAGCAGAAGATGTAAAATCCCATATAGGATTTAAAGGTTTTCTTATGTAATCAACGTTAACTCCACTTTGTATAGTTTTTGGATAAACTGTAAGTTTATTATTTTCATATAAATAAACTGGATATTTAGTAGAAGGTCTAGTTAATTTAGATGCGTTTAGGTGATAAATTTCAGATCTATCAACTCTTTGTAATTCAGTTGGCAATAAAGCTCCAGCTTCATATGTTACAGTACCTAGTCTATAGAAATTATTAGTTTGCGAAACAACTGTAATAGTGTTTATAAATTCTATTGCATCACCTAATGTTAAAGTTTGAGCGGTATCTGTTATAAACGCTTGGTTTACGCCTATACCAAAACCAGTACCATTTTGTAATATATTTACTGTATCTGAAGCATTTCCAACACTACCAGTAACTGTGTTACCTCTAATATAACTACCAACAATTATATCAGGCTGAGGAATTATTGTAGTTGTTGTTATTGTTTTATTTGGAGGAACAACATTGCCAGCTACAGTATTAGAAACAATACCTCTTGGTGTGTTATTATTCCATATCAATGTGTTACCACTTATTGTATAATCTGATGATGGCCTTATTAAACCATTCACATAAACAGTAGTTGTGCCGTCTGCTAAATCACTAGCTGGAATATTTGTTATTGCGTAAGTAGTTGCACCAGAGGAAGTTATAGTCCAAGTGTATGATGCACCATTAGAGGTTGGTAAATTAAATGTGTTGTTAGCGTAAGAAGCGCTACCATTTGTTTTAAATATAGAGATTTTTTCGTCAAGATTTACGACTCTATCTGCGTAATCTGTATTTGTTTGTGGTATACGTAGCTGTTGATTAAGGTCTTCAAAATATTTTTCAAATATTTCTAATTGAACCTGAGTACCTATTTTATTAAACTCAACAGGTGTCATATAACCTCTCTGTTCTTTATTTAGTATTAATAAAACGGTTTGATATACAGTATTTACGTTTATTGCCATTTTAGTATTTTAATTAATAATGAGGGCCACGTTTTAAGTGACCCTTCACTATATTATAGTTACATGTTATTATAACTTTTTCTCTATTGTTCTGAATATTTCTACTCCTTCATCAGTTTTAAAGAACGCGGCCATTGCCGAGTATGGATTTTCATCAAACGGTACTGTCATTAATTTTCTATCATTAGATCCCCAGTGAAAAGTTCTTTGGTCTTGTGATAGTTTAATAATACCTAATTCAACCGCTTTAATAGCTGTGTTTCTAAGGCCAACGTTTTCATCATTAGCAATAGCTAAAAATGCTTCTGGATTTTTCTTAGCCATTAAAAGTAAATCTCTTTTAATTTCTTTAGAACTCATATCAGCAACTCTAGATCCTTTTTCAACTCGTAAAATAGCTTCAGCATGATCTATTTCTATATCTTTTGCTAAATTTAAAGCATCAATTTCAAAGTTTATTTGATCTAATTCATCTTCTGCAACCTTCATTGGTTCTAATTCATTATAAATAATACTTTTTTTAGGATGAAATATTGAAAGTAGTTTTTGTAGATTTTGTTTTTCTTTTGGAACAACTAAAGCACCGTCTTCAAAAATAATATGACCTAATATAATTTCTCCTTTTTGTTCATCAACAAAACATGAGTTTTGATTAGTTGCATATCTTATTTCTCTTTGAGTACCTGTTGACTCATCAAACCACATTAGTGGGTATCTACGTGAGTTTCTTGCTCCTAAAGTATATGTTAAAGGACTTAAGTCCTGAGTTAGATAGTATGTTCTATCTTTTATTTCCCACTTAGGGGAAGCTTGTTTTTGTTTTGACATGATATAATATAATAATAGTTAATAAAATAAAGGGCTGGGTGCCGAAGCACCCAACTCTTTAAAGCAATTTTAGCTTTGGAACAATACGAAATTGTTAGCAGCTTGAGTTACAAGACATCTTTCAGATAACCAGTTAACTTGCATTGCATCTAATTCAGAAGTGTAAACACCTCCAACAGATCCAGTGATCCAGTTTTTGTATCTTCTGTCATCTCCTTGTGATGATCTATATCTTACGTGTAAGAATGGTCTTCTAATGTTTGTACCTAAAATTTGGTCATAAACTGTAGAAGTTCCCGCAGGAATTAATACACCTTCAATATTACTAACCGCAACAGCACCTCTTGTAGAAGCATCGTTTAAGTATTTCCAGCTAGTTTTGTAAAAGTCATAAGAACCTCTTCTAAATCCAGAGAATCCTAGGTTAAGAGCCATATCCTCAGAGTTTTCAAATAAACCATAAGCAACACCTCCAGCAAAACCACCAGAGATTTGTCCTAGCATATCATCAAAATCTAAATCCATAGATCTGTTTAAGAAAAGCATGTTTTCTTCAATAGCTCCTTGAGTATCAAGATTTTTAAGTACTTGATCAAAGTCAGAGATACCAGTACCACCGTTGAATCCGGTCATAACATTACCTCTAGCCGTGATAGCAGCAAATAAACCTTCAGAACCATGAGCAACAGCAGCACCACCAGCAGCAGTAAATCCTGGTACGTTTACTGAACTAGCAGCAAAGTTAATACCAGCAGCACCAGCAGCTAATTCTGATTCAACCATTGACATTTCTAAGTAGTCATCAAATCTTAGTCTTGTTTCAGACTCAGATTTTAAATACCATAAGTATCCTGATGTACCATCTTCTGTAGCAACTTCTACCCATCCAATTTGTGCAGTATCAGAACCGTTGATTTCATATCTATCTTTTATGATAATCGGTTGGTTAGAATATTGAGTAAATTGTGGCTCAATTGATTTGCTTCCTGATGCTGTACCTTTTGCAAAGATAGAACCGTAAACAAATACTTTTAAGTTAGCAAGTAATCCTAATGAAGTATCCCAATCGTTTTGATTAAAAGGATAAGCAGTAATATTTCCAGCTGTAACAGCACCAACAATACCTTTAACAGTAGATCCTGTTGCAGGGTTCATTACCACTACAGTGTCATTAGGAAAAATTGAGTTTTGAATAGTACCAGCATTAGCAGGAATAGTAATAACAGCACCACCGGCACCTGCTACTTGACATCCTGTATATGCGATGTGTAATCTATTTTGTTCAGACCAGATAACCTGATCAGACGTCATTGGCATTTCAGCGCCAACCATTCTTAAGAAACCATTTAAAGTCCTGTTTCCGTATCTTTCGACTTCAGCTTCGTATACTTCTGGTAAATATTGTTGAGCAAAGTCATTTGCTCCACCGTTAAATGCCAAATAGTTACTAGCTAGGGTTTGTGGCGCTTGAGAAGGTACTAAACTTCCAAACGCCGGATTTAATGTAGCCATTTTGTAATTGTGTTTTTAGTTAAATTTTTTAGTTTTAATTCTCAGTTTTGAACTATCTAAACCACTAACCGCTTTTACTTTTAATCCATTAACAAATACATCACCAGTAGGACTTTCTCTTACTTCTGTTTGTACGTTTTTAGATTTAGCAGCAACATCTCTTATAGCATCAGCTTTACCTTGCTCGTAAAAATGTTGTGCAATAGTATCTACGTTTTCAGCAGCATACATAGCTTTATGATAACCTTTAACATCTGTTACATCACCTTTATCGTTTAAGAACTTCTTAACTACATTAGTAATATTAGATTGTTTTTCTGCAACTACTTCAGGATTTTTAACTCCGTATCTAAATTTCTTTTCTCCTACATTGAAGTCAAAACCTTTGAATTCTTTTGAGAAATAATCTTTAGTGTTAGATTTAAATATTTCGTGTTGCTCTTGAGCAGATTCCTGCTCTTGGTTATAGCGATTAAAAAAGTCCATAGCTTTTTGTTGGTCTTGAGTAACGCCGGGTCTCAACTTGATCTCCTCGTAATATTGACTCTTTAAACCTTCTAAATGCTTACGTGCTTTTGCAACCTCTTCTTTATATGCGAGTTTTTTCTTACGAATATCTCGCTCTTCATCCACTTCTTCATCAAAAGAAAAATTATCTTCCATCATGAAATTAATTTCTTCTGAGTTTAAGTGTGACTTAGCTTGTTTATAATACTCTCTTAACAAAGTATCGTTATCTACATTAGAATAATCTGCATTTAATCTTACATAATCTTCTAATGTTCCACCCGTTTCTTTCATAAAGTCTACGACTTTTTCAATGTTTTCAGGTAGTTTAGCTATTTCTCTTACCTCTTCAGGCGTAGGAGCAATAACTCTTTCTTCTATTTTTTCACCTATTTGTTGTATTTCTTCTTCAACTTTCTCTTCAATAGGTTTTATTTCTTCTTCGATAATTTCAGTAACCGGGTTGGACTCTTGTACTTCCACATCTTCGCTGGACCGTACTTTTTCATCCACTTTTTGTATATCTCCGGTTCGTTTATCTTCAGGTAGTTTTCCTGTTTCTTGCTTTGGAATGGCATCTGATTCTGTTTTTTTAGATAAATCAACTTTTATTGGTTCATCTTTTTTTACTAGATTTTTAGGTTTCTTTTTAATTTTAAAAGTACCTTCTTCTTTTACTTTTTCTGACATAATATAATATAATAAAAATTAATAAATAGGTTTACTGAGGCGAAAATTGCTCTAAACCAAATCCGCCTAGATTATCATTACCAGCTGATTCAAAATCTGTAGGTAATAAATCATTTTGACGTTGTTCAATCATTTTTGATTGTTGTGTTGCTTGTATTTTAGTTCTTTTATCTTTACGATCTTCTATAAACTGTTCTTTTTGTCTATCAGTATTTATTTTAGCTTGAGCTAATTGTAATTGATAGTTGAATTCTTCAGCCATTAATTGTTTTTTAATTAATGCTTCTTGCTCCATTCTTTGTATTTCAAATTGAGACTTAGCTTGTTCTATTTGTATTTCAGTGTTAGCTAAAGCTTCTTGTTTTTGAACTTCATTCATTGCTGCTTGCTCAGAAGCCTGCATATTTGCTTGAGCTTGAGCTTGTATTTGTTGCTGTTGCGCAGCTTGATCTTGTTTTTGTTTTTGTATTCTTCTGTATTTCAATATTTGATTAGCTAATTGTATATTTTTAACTTCTCTAATATCAATAGCATCTTCAAGATATATTTGACCTGCTTGTAAAGCTACCTGTATATTTTGCTCAAGTAAAGCTTTATCTTCTTCTTCTGGTTCTAATTCTAAATAAATACCAAAATCATATAAATGAAGATTTTTTAGTTCATCTAAATTTTGTGTATTAGTCAAAGAAATACTTTGCATTAAAGCTTGTTTAGTTAAATCAAACTCTAACGCGTCAGCTAATCTTAATGAGATATTTTCACAAGTTCTTAATGTTAAATATAAACTAGCATCTACAATATGCTTAGTTGCTATATTTGAAGCGTTGGCAGCCATTTTTTGCAATCCGACCAATGCGTCTTTGTCTGGTAAACTGCCGTCTCGTGCTTCATTAAGACCTGTTACGTCTCTAATCATTTGTAAATAATATTGGTAAGTGTTTACAAGTGATGCTATTTTTCCGTTTGCACTAGATGATTGTAATTCTTGAATAGGTACTTTACCTCTATTAGGATCACCATCTTGTGTTAAGCTTCTACCAACTATACTACCAGTTTGGAAATACATGTTTAAAGCTTCTTGTGGATTATAATTTGTTCCGTTACCTAAATCAACTTCTGCTAAACCGTCTACATCTACAAATACACCATCTGGTACCATTCTTGCAATTACTTGTTGTAATTTTAACGATGTTAGTTGTATCATATCAGCAAAACCAGTAATACGGCTTACAAGCGATTCTACACGACCTTGATACATATGAGGAGCACATATAGCATAATTCATATTAACCTTAGTTAAATCGCTTTTAGGTCGAGTCATGTTTTCAGCTAATTTCCACTCTAACATTTGTGGAACACCCATAACTTTACAACCACTAAACAAAACTTCAATGCTTCTTGAAACTCTATCAAAGTTGTCGCTAGAAGGTGGGTTAAAAGTATCTGATTTTACTAAAGCTTTTTCTAAACCTTGATCAGTCTTTTTTATTTTAAATACTTGATCAACAAAAGTTTTATATTCAAAATACAATACTTGAACTAAATCATTATCATAATTTGGTTGTGCTATATAACCTTGACGACCAGGGTATTTAACTAACCTCTGTAATTCATCTTCCGTTAAATAAGGAAATTGTTTTTTTATTTCAGCTAAAGTTAAAGATTTAATTTCACCAACGTAATATATATCTTCAAAATTAGGATCATTAGTATATGAATAAACTAAATTAGCAGGATCTACGTAGTCTACAACAACTCCTTCAGATTTGTTAAAACTAGTTTTTACAGCACCAATACCAATTGTAACAATATCGTCCACTAATCTTTTTTTAGTCAATTGATATTTATTAAATGCTAATGTATTATTTATAGCTTCTTCTTCAGCAATTTCTACAGACTGTTTATAGTTTAATTGCATATGTATTTCTAATTCTTCTTTTGATTGTGGTAATGTTTTTTTATCAGAATTATATAAATTCATTCCAGTAGTCTGCTCTATTTCATCAAGATATTCTTGACCCATCATATCTCTGTATATACCGCCTACATAATCAGTTCTTTGTTTTAAAGAAAAAGGATCTTGAGCATAAGCTTTTAATTCATAATCTTTAGATGCAATACCATTTGTTACTATGTCTACAAACTTAGGTATAATTGGAACTGGCTTCCAGTCTAAATTTAAATAAGACAAATCACCATTAACAGATAATTCGTCTTTATATTTTTGAACAGATTGTTCTCCTCTAGCATATAATCTTAGCCTGTTATAATTTTGATAACCTGTTTGCCATTTGTTACTGTTAACTTTTCCACCTCTAAACCACTCATACTCAATAGCTTGCCCAACTAGCAAACCATACTCTAAAGTTTTCTTTTCCTCCTCAGATACCATCTGACTTGGAAATGCGCTATTAACACTAGTATTAATCATCTAATTAATTATTTTTGATTCAAACCCTTTGTTATCATATTTAGCAAAATTTAAATTAAGCTTTGCTTTAGTAACATCAGCAACTGGTCTATATTTATTTTTATTGCAAGCCATGATAGCTAAGCCAGAGCTTATTGATGCATCATGTTTTGTTCTATTATTTATATCAAACGCTGCCCAATCTTCTAATGTTCTTTGAAAATACATTGTTCCATATTGTTCGTTATTAAATCCAACAAACATCTCAATGTAAGCTTCGATAGCAGCAGCATGAGCTTGTTTAACATCTTCACTTGAATTAGGTATACCACCTATTTCTTTTTCAGTTATTGACATCTTGTGTATTGTTTTATCAGGTCTATTCATAGAATAACCTCTATAACCTCTACGTTTAAAATGATACAATAATCTTGGTTTATTATTTTCTGCAAGTATTGGCATGCCATAAAATATACAAGCCATAAGAACATCTTCAAAAAATATCTCTGCAGTCTGAGGTCTAGCTATATATTCTAAAAAAAATAAGTTAGGTGGCGCATCTTCCATGCTAAACTTAGTTAAACCATGTAAAGAACCTTTTGATCCTCTACCATCTACTGTTCCTGATATATCGTAACTATCACAACCAAAAGCACCCATGTGTTCATTGCCAGGAAACTTTCTACCATTTTTAATCAACACTCTATTTTGTTGATTTAAATTAGGCACCCATGATACATAAAATCTACCTTGTTTAGTAGGTACAAAACGAACTTTAGTGTCTTTTACACCATCAATCCATTGAAAATTACCTTGAGTTACAACGTTCGAATGTTTTAAATCTTCGTTATAATCTATTTGTTCGTAAATTTTAGTTAGATTAAATAAAGATTGTTTTGTTTCATCTCTGAAGGCATGTTTTTCAGTACGTGGAAACTGTCTATATAATTCATTAAGTGCATCAGGATCATCCTTAAGACCATCTACTTCATTTTCCCAATGTTCGATAACACCGATTTCAATTGGGTAACCGTCTGGACCTTTTTTTGGTTTTTTTGGCGTCTCGAAGACAGGTAATCCATAAGAATCAATGTATCCTTCGTAATTCCACTCCATAGGTATGAACAAGCTATATAATCCCGAGCTAGTCTGCCCATTGCGGTTTCTTCTGGTAACGTCTGAGTCATCATATATTTTTTTATAGTTTCTACCACCTTTATCAAGAGCGTTGCTCGTTGATCCCATCATACACTTACCTATAATTCTAGAACCTAATCGTAAACAAGTTTTTGTAACCCTCCAGTTGTTTAATATATTGTCAGGTTTTTCCCACTTACCAGATTCATCGTGTACAAGTAGT
>WLWF01000930.1_pt1 | contig 26572 bp, 15 predicted proteins | sample 6718331 | NCBI WGS metagenome assembly WLWF01 (sample SAMN12718692, study PRJNA515312) | sponge metagenome | isolation source: marine sponge | host: Mycale hentscheli | place: New Zealand: South Island, Marlborough, Capsize Point | collected 2003-05-01
GTGCTTATAGCGGAATTAGAGGGAAGATTAGATTTAAATAGAACACCAGTCGTTATTAGGTCTACTATTCCTGTAGGAACCTCTAAAAGATTAAATTGTTATTTTATGCCTGAATTTTTAACTGAGAAAAATTACCTAGATGATTTTAAGAATAATAAAGAATGGATTTTTGGAATTAAAAATACTATTCAAGATGATAATTTTATTGAAATTATAAAGATGGTATTTTCAAATGCCTACCAGGCAGGAAAGATTTCATCAGATCATTTAGAATTAGTAGATAGTTGTGAGGCAGAGATGATAAAATTATTTAGAAATACCTTTTTAGCTACTAAAATAGCCTTTTGTAATGAAATTTATCAATATAGTCAGCTAAAGGGTGTTAATTATGAAAATGTAAGAAGACTGGCAACACATGATACCCGTATTGGACCTAGTCATAGTCAAGTACCTGGACATGATGGTAAATTTGGCTTTGGGGGTACTTGTTTCCCTAAAGATACACAGGGTCTGCTTTATGATATTACTCAAACTGGTATGAAATCATATTTACTAAAAGCAGTTGTAGATCGGAATATACAACAAGACCGTCAGGAAAAGGATTGGGAGACTAACAAGGGGAGAAGTGTTATTTAAATAAAATAAAAAAATAATTTAAAGCTTTACATCAAATTAGTAGTTATAAATGAAAATATTTAGTCAATTACTCATCTTGTTAGCTATGCCAGGACAGGTAATAGCTCATCAATTTAATCATTGTGGAAATAGTGATAGCTTTAATATTCAAAGTGTGACACTTAATCCGGATCCACCAGAGATAGGGCAAGAGTTAACGGTTGATTTTTCTGGAGTGACTAAAGTACCCATTACGGATGGAAGTCACCTAGATGTGGATCTAACCGTTCTTGGTATTAAGATTGCGGATAAAAACTTTGATTTATGTCAGGATCTGAAGCTAAAATGTCCCCTAAATCCAGGTGATCATTTTAGTAGCAGTTTTAGTTATAAAATACCGAGTAACGCACCAAGTGGAATCCAGGTAGAGGCTAAAATCAATGCTTATGATCACAATAATAATGATCTTACGTGTATTAGTTTAACAACACCAATTGGTCAGCAATTAGATCTAGACACCTATAGTTTTAATCATCATTTCCAGTCGGAGGATAGTTTTAGTGTCTCTGAAAAACTGTTTATCTATTGGATGGCACAACATAAATGGGAAATGACCTCTCTAGAGCAGTACGTACAAAGTCTATATCAGTTTCATTATAATACCCTAGTTATTATGTACCATAACAAAAAGGCTAGTACGTTTACCTTGGGTCATAATCAGTTTTCCCATTTATCCAATCATGAATTTAGAACTAGAATGCTGAGACCCCTATCTGACCAGCCGAAATTAGACCTCTCTAATTCTAATCTAAATCATTATTGTGTGGATGTAGACCAAAATGTAGATTTTCTAGTTAATAGTTCGGTAGATTGGAGGGATCGTGGAGCTGTTACTGATGTTAAAAATCAGGGAAATTGTGGTAGTTGTTGGGCATTTTCAACTACTGGAGCTATGGAAGGAGCCTATTACCTAGAAACTGGTAATCTAACTAGTTTTTCAGAGCAACAATTGGTATCCTGTGACAAGGTAGATCAAGGATGCGGCGGAGGATTAATGGATAATGCCTTTAATTGGATCCACAACCATAGTGGATTATGTAGTGAAGACTCATATCCATACCAGGCGGGATCTGGAACTAATGCAGCCTGTAAAACAAGTTGTCATTCAGTGGTAAAAAGCACCGTAGATGGAATAGTTGATGTAAATCAGACGGAAAGTGCTCTAAAACAGGCACTGACAAAACAGCCAGTTTCTATTGCTATTGAAGCAGATGGCATTATGTTCCAGCTCTATAAAGAGGGTGTTTTTTCCACTAAATGTGGCACTAATTTAGATCATGGTGTGCTAGCAGTAGGTTATGGTACTGAAAATGGTAAAGATTATTGGTTAGTTAAAAATAGCTGGGGAGAAGGATGGGGAGATAGTGGCTATATAAAACTAGCCCGTGGTCTTTCACAACAAGGGGGACAATGTGGTATCCTCTTGTCAGCCAGTTATCCGGTACTCTAATCGCAATATATTTTCTATAATTTTTCTATCTTACTAATAATAATGTTATATAAAATTATTATTATTAGTTTATTAGCTATTATTATTTTATTAGCGATTATCGTTAATATCAGAAGAATTCCACAAATAGAAAGTTTTGGAATTGAGGAGGAAGGTCATCCCACTGATGAGGTTAAAATAAAATTACAAATAAATGGTAGTAGTTGGACCGTATGGCATAATGATTCTTTATTGGGAAGTGGTGGTAATACTGGAGAAAGTACAGTAAATTATGATATCAAGAAAATGAGATTTTATGATACTATTAAAATACGAGTAAAAACTGGTAGTGATAAAGGTGGTATTATAGGTTATATTAAGGCAGATGACACTACTTATGTAACTAATAAGGATAATTTTAAGATTTCAGGACAGTATGTAGGTAATGATGGTAAAGGATTAGGAGATTATTCAGGTGGAAAATATTTAGGATGTTTTGGTGATGAGGGTCCGGTGTCTTACGGTGGTAATAATGGAACGGTAAACTGTGCCTTTTATTGCGCTAATCCATTTTCTATTTGGACGCCACCAAAAAATTCTAAATGTGTTAGTGGTACAGTCAATGGTGTTGCGGATTCCAAATGGTGTAATCAACTAGTGGGATTTAATAAAGGATTAAGTACTTGTCAATGTAGTCCAGCCACCTCCCAGGGAAGAGCCCTCCCTAATTATTTAGGACATAAAAGTATTAGCGAATGCCATAAAGCTGCTGTTGATAGTAAGCAAATTTATTATGCTCTACAAAATGGAGGAGAATGTTGGACTGGTAGTAGTTATGCAAAATATGGAACTAAACCAGCTAATAGCTGTGGAGCTCGTTGTGGTAATGATGGTGGTAACCACTCCTATTGTGGAGGTCCATATGTTAATCAAGTTTATAGTACAGTAACACCCCCCGAGATGTTAGAATTTACTGATACTAGTATTAGAGAAAGAGCCAGTGATATACCTGCTAATGCCCTATGGATTTTACCTAAACAAGGAGATTTAGCTAATACCTGGCCCGATGGAACTTGGGAATATGTTTGGACTAATAATCCACCTTCTAAAATCAAATTTTGTAATTACCCGGAATTTGTGGAATATCAACCCTCTGCCTGTACGGATTCATCTGATTCAATGACCTGCTATAATAGTGTGAAACCAAATTATCAGGTTGATGTTAATAAATGTAGGAGACATTATCAAGCACCTGCCGGACTTGATACTGATGAGTTTTTTAAAATTGTTAATCGGGCGTATCGTAAGTCTACTAAATATTATTCCGGAGAAAATTCCGCTCAATTGGAAGAATTTTTAGACACTATGTCGGAGACATATACTGCGGCTTGTTTACTATTAATTGAGACATCTGATACAGCTTATTATGATGGCTTATGTCAAAAACGAAAGGAAAAATTACAACATGATTTAAATAATGCCTGTAAAGATATGCCGTTAAGTAAACGGATTGGTCCTAGTGATATACCAAGTTCATATCAACAATGTCAACCTGGTACCATAGAATGTCAATTGTTAAAAGAACAATGTAATGGTAAAAATTATTGTTTTGATGATAAAAGTGCGAGTGGACCTCGTTGTTATATTCCACCTAAAATGAGTAGATATGCCGGATTAAATTCTCCGGATTTTTATTCTGCGGTTACTAAGGCAGCTCAGTTAATTCAAGTACCTAAATATAAAAATGGTAATGCCGGTGCCAGATTTAAAAAATTAGTAGATAATCTACTTGATTTGGCTAGAACGGTAGAATTTAATACTGGAGATAAAAAAGATTGTAATTGTCGTAAAGATTTAAATGATCCTACTGGTCTAACCTGTTATCCATGTTAAAACTTAATAATTTAAATATATAATTATGATAACTATAAATGGGGTTAAGTTGTTCCAAAACATTGGTTGATAACCATAGGAGAAGGTATTCAGTTACACCCACAAATAATCATGATGAAATTTATTTAACTGATTTATACTATCAAAACTTAAATCAACCATTATTAAAATTAATAATAGACAGTTATTTAGATAATAAATCCGGATACCATAGTGTCGCCAATTATCGTAATGAATTAATCATTATATTTGCTTATTTTAATAATTTAGACCATGAAATATTAACTAATCTAGAAAATAGACAGACTGAAATTAATAGTCAACTAATGAAGTTAATGATAAAAAATATTAACTATCTTGAACTATTTGGTAATATTTATCTTAAAAAATTACCAATAATTAAATACCAAGGTGTAGATAAACATAAAAATAATAGAGGGGCTGTAAGGGAAAATGAATGTCCTATTTGCCTTAATGAATTTAAAAAGGGGGATAAATTAAAAAAACTACCCTGTGGGCATTTATTTCACCAGACGTGTATTAGCGAATGGTTTCAGCGAAAAATGATTTGTCCTAATTGTAAGTATTCTATAATTGATAAAAAGATAAGTAACTTAAATTTATAGGACAAATATGTCTTAAACTATGGTTTCCTTAATTAAACCAATTAGATCAGTTAGTGATTTCATTAACTTATCTTCGTAAATATTTTGTCTTGTGATATGTATTTCTAATCTAATATTACTAGTTGTATCACGTTCCTCAGTTATGACATGAACCTCAAGCATATTATCATACTCAATAATAATACTTGACCTATTTAAGATATCATGATATTCTAGTCTACAAGGAAATGTTTCTAATGGAACCGAGGTAAAAGAGATCAGTTTCAGACGTACTGCTAAATGATCAAGTGTAGTATTTTGGACAGCTAGACATTCCTGTTTTAGGTTTTCTTCTCCATCTTTTTTTAGATGATATTCCATGTCATTCTCTCTATAAATACGAGAACTTACACTCTGGTGTTTTATCTTTTTACTGTTCAGTCGCTTTAATAAATTCTTAATAGCGGGTTCTTCAATTTTGCTATTAAGAATTCTATCATCTTCTAAAAATTTGCCAAAACTAATAACAATATCTCGCGAGCGAGATAGTTCAACTTGTTTTGATTTTACAAAACTGGTAATCGTCTCCATTAATATATTTTAATAACACACTGCCAATGTTTAAGTATTTCAATTTTTATATTCCGTTGTTTTAAATTATCCAAAAGTATTTTCACTGGAATAAGTTACATATAAAAATCCATCTTCATCCTTTTTCTCATCGTAGATCTGAGAGACAAGACTGGAGGTAGGTGGTAAGATGTTATTGATGAAAATAAAAAGAGCCTTAGTTTGATCTAACTTAATACGCTTTCTAATGACATATTGAAATTGTCCCATAGTTAAATCGGCTGGCACTAAATATTTTTTCTTATCTATCTCAGTAATATCGGAATTAGCCACTTTTTCTACAATAATAGGAACTCTATCCGGGTACTTTGTGCGAATTTTCTGTGATTCTGCCTTTCTTGTTTCAATGTCGTGCTCCTTTTTATAAGTCATTTATATTTCTTACAAGGAAAATATTTAAGTAAAAAAAATTTGATTTTTAAAATTAGGTTTTTTTTAAATAATAATTGTATAAATCATGGTTAATACTCAACTATTATTAAAAAATGGTGAATCCGTTACTGTTAGTGTTCCAAGTAATACTAATGTAGATAATTTCACTAATAAAAGTTATTTCCAGACTAAGGGTACTGGACCCCTAAAGCAGCTACATTATTGGCAATTATTTGACGATACTATCATTATCTATGGTTGGGAACAAGGTGAAGCAGGAGATGAAAATAAACATGAGTTGCCTCCCCCAATTGATAATTCCTTATATTTTGGGGATCTATTAGTATTTCGTCTAGATGATAATGGGAAATTAAACCATTTATCCAAAGAAGCCTATGAAATATTCATTGAACATCAAATGGGTGGGTTTATTGATCTTTCTGAGGATGATGATATAGATGACGATGAGGACGATGAGGACGATGATGAATTTCAGAAACAAAAATCTGATGAAGATTATTCTCCTTCAGATATAGATGAAGAAGAAGACGATGATTCATCGTCGTTTTCTGAACTTGAACTTGATAGCGATAATAACAGTGATGAACTAGAAGAAGAGCTTGTAGATCGGGATATACTAATTTGGGGTAAACGTAAGGAAGCTGTGACTGATAATGATGAGACTACTAGTGATGACAATACCGACTAATTTATACCTAATATATTACTACTAATGAGGTGTTATAAGTTTTAATATACTAATATTTTTTCTTATTACTAATTAATGTTTTTTTTAAAGAAAATGGAAAAATTTAAACATCGGATAACACACTTATTGTCCAAATGTAAAAAACATCGTCATCTAGACATTGAAAGTCTACTAGAGAGTAGTGAACAGATCCCCTATTTCAGTTTAAAGGGAAAACTTAAATCCAATGCTAAAATAACTAAAATAATTAATAACACTGACCTAAATGCTTGTCTTAATTACCAAGGTGCTATAACAAAATTTGGAATACGCCTATATGGTCTAGAACAATATCCAGAATTAAAAATTGACTTACATGATTTTGTCAGTGAAAATAAACTTATGTTTCTAGTAGCTCATGATTTTGATTTAGATGGAAAATTATTAGTGACATTATATTGTAGTGAACAGCTGTATAATATTGGTGATATGAGCATAAATGAACAAATATTACTGAGAAATAATATTGATGGTTTTATTAATGATGTGGATCCTTTTTTTGAAATCATATTGTAATTTGCTTACAACTATTTTATATTTTATATTTTATATTTCTTATATAGATCCCCTAGTTTTATAATCTTGGACGTAATTTAAGTAGTGCCTTCACCATACTATGTTTCCCAATCGGTAAAACCATAGGAAGCACTACTGGATATATTTTTCTTGGGACAAAATAAATTAGATAGTGTGTCAAGACAGCAGTAACCCATATTTTAAGTCTCTGTACTTTATCAAGTGGTGGATTAATATCATATATTTTATTAATATCCCAGTTAACACTTTTACCCCATAGTAGATGGAGAAAACATGAATTTGTCACGGAGGTTAGGGTCACATCTTTTGTTTTAATTAATTTATAAAATATGATTACCGGTAAATAGTGTGAAATAATATTTAAAACCCAAAATTTAGCACTTGATTTATAGACTTTCACCAAATTGGCATAAGATTCTGGAGCCCAGACACTAGCACTTTGGAAACTTACTAAAATAGCTAATGAATTTGAATAACATACCGAAGATAAATATGGTTTATTTGCGGCAAGAGCAAATAAACTTACTAATAAATTAGCCCGCGTACATGATTTTGAGGGTAATAGATAATTAATAAGCGTGGTAATTTTATCTTGAATATCAAGTTTCTCAAATACTTTGAGATCTATATATTCTGAAAAACTCTTTTTTTTAATGATCACCTTATGTTTTACATTGTCATTGTCATCTCCATCTAAATCACCATTACCTGGGTCTACTATTGGATTTAGTGGGTTTATGTTATTTCTATTCATAATAATTATCTCTTATGCTAATAACTATTATGAATTTTTAAGTCCTAATAATGGTTTAAAAATCTTCTAACACCTTAAAAGCTCTGTCTTCCAGTTTACTAACATTAGTTGCTAATTGATATTCACTGACACGTTTCTCAAAAAAGTTACTTTTTCCATCTAGACAGGTCTTATCCATAAAATCAAATGGATTTTCTGAATTAAATATTTTACGATAACCCAGTTGTGATACCAGTCTATCAGCGACAAACTCAATATATTGGCACATTAATTTACTATTCATACCCTGTAATCTATAGGGAAGACTATCCGAGATAAACTTCTTTTCAATTTCCACTGCCTCATTAAATATTTCATAGACCGTATCTTGTGATGGCTTATCTTCTAAATAACTAAATAGTAAAACCGCAAAATCAGTATGTAGTCCCTCATCTCTGGCAATAAGTTCATTACTAGTACCCAGTGCTTTCACCATCTTCCCCATACTTTTTAGCCAAAAAATAGCACAGAAACTACCGCTAAAAAAGATACCCTCAACTACCGCAAATGCGATGAGTCGTTCGGCAAATGACTTTTCCTTATTCATCCATTTTTGCGCCCACCTTGCCTTCTGTTGAATACATGGGATCCGCTGGATAGCTTGAAATAATTCTTCTTTTCTAGTAGTATCCTCTACATAAACATCAATAAGAAGGGAATAGACCTCAGAATGAATATTTTCTATCATCCCTTGAAAGGCATAGAAACATCTTGCCTCTGGCCACTGTACTTCGGTAGCGAAGTTTTCTAATAAATTTTCTAGTACAATTCCATCACTACCGGCAAAAAAAGCCAAGATATGTTCAATAAAATGACGTTCTTCTTTTGAGAGAGTCGCCCAATCGTTTTTATCAGCTGAAAAATCAATTTCTTCTGGAGTCCAGAAACATTTTAAGTGTTGTTTATAGGCATCCCAAATAGGTTTTCTATTAGCCGGAATTGGAAATAAAACATATCTTAACGGATCATCCATTAAGATAGGTTCTTTCTCTTTAGAGACAAGAGAGACTTCTGAGATTTGTCCAGACTGCATTTAATTTTATATATCCCTATTTTAATTTTTAAATATTAAAAAATTGAACGAGTGTAATTAAAGCCGGATAATATAAACCTAAATATGCTTGAACACCTCTATAAAATACTACTCATACTGAGTCTATTGTTGTTATCACATGATTCTATTTATGATATTAACCCTAATATTATTGTACCAATTTTAGCTTCTATGATAATTGTAGAGGAATAAAAGTATTATTTTTATATAGGATATAGTTATATAGTTATGAATATCGGTCCTTGGTGTTATAAGGTAGAGGATTCAACAGATAAATTAATCCCCATTGATCTTGCCGATAATATTGAAAATATTGAAAATATAGCCGAGGAAAACACTATTACTCCTGAAATAATTAGTTATTTTAAAGTATTAAGTGCTAAACACCAGGCAAAAATATCAAGTGATTCTATTGACAATAGAAAATTAATTGAGCAACTACAACGTGATAATCAGCAACATCCCAAACAATTATCAAAATTTAAAAAGATTATTGACAGTAGATTTGATCTAGTAGATGATCAAATGGCTAAAAATAATAACATTGTTATGGATAAAATAAGTGATATCTATCCTATTGTGGACGGGCAAATTAAACAGGTGGAACACCAAATCCGTAGTTATAATCTGTCTATTGTTGATCGGGTTAACACTTTAAATAAATCTTTTAAGGAGTCACAAAACTTATTCAGAGAAGAGCTTAATCAGATGTCAGATAAATCAACGTTAGCAATGAATCAATATAGGAATAATTTACACCGGACTATTAAAGCTCAACAAAAATTATTATTAGATGAAATTCATGAAACCACAAGGAATATTACTGAAAATTTTGATATGTTAAGCTATAAAAATAAGGTAAACGATTTTACTAGAAAATTACAGGATAATAGATTAATTAACATAATTGGAGCCCAGAGGACAGAATTTCAGGAATCTCATCAAACAATGAGTAAAAAGATAGAAACTGTAAAACAGGACATTATTATTAAATTAGAGGAAAATTACCATCTACTTGATAAAAGTATTTTAAAATTAGATCACCGTATCATGAAATTAAAAAGAATTGTTAAAAAGTTAGAGAAACGTGTGACAAAACTAGAGATAAATTTACGGAAAGAGATACAATATAGAATTCAAGCAATTGAGGGAGTCCGTCAAGTACTTATTTCTTACAGAGCTAGAATTAACGAAATCATCGGGAGTATTATGAATATCCAGTTGGCAATTAATGCGTTTCTTGGGGCACAAGGAGAGAGTGCGGTTTTTCAAAAAGACGATATACCAGTTTCTATAGATATTATTACGAAGGAGAATTTACCAAATAAATATATAAATTTAGATGATGGTGAAGAAGAGGATTATGGAAATATATTAGACCAATCACAAGTGATAGATGAAGCTAGTAAAACATCACAAGTTAAAGATAAAGGATGGTTTGAAGCAATAATTGAGTTAGCGAAAAAACCCCTTAACGAACTCCAGAAATTTTTTGAGGGAAAACAACAATTACAAAAGCAAGAGTTTACCCAACAACTAGAGCAACAAAACCTACAACACCAACAAGAATTAGCTCAACAAAAACAAGAACTAGAACAGCAGGCACAGAAGACCCTTAAAGAGGGATTACAAAACCAAGCTGAGGTAAATCAACAACAAAACGAAGTCCTTTTACAACAAGTTGATCAAAAGTTAAGTGGTATCAAAACCGAATCAGAAGAAGCCAAGAAACAACTGTATAATAAGCATTGTCAAACGCAAGGAAAAAAATGGTTAACATGTGGTAAAGCAGTAGGTCCAGCGGATGGAGTTGGATGTATTTATTTAAGCAAGGATGAAGGTGGATGTAAACCCTGCTATGGGCATGATGAATGTAATAACCAAGATCGGAGCGCGCCTACACCAAAATATGCTCCTAATCCAAGTTGTCAAGTTAACGGAGAACTATGTCCCCCAGAGGCAGATGCGTCAGCAGCCTCAGTACCATTATCTACTCCTGGACCTGACCCAAGTTCACTGTCAGAAGAACACCAACCAGAAGCCGCAGCCACAGCAGCATCCTCACCCGCAGATGTCGCTGCGGCTGCGCCCCCTGCCCCACTACCTACACTTGATAATATCGTAATAGTAGGTCCTGATAGAGATGGAACGTATCTTATGGGTACATTGGGAGAGCCTGTCTCTGATACCTTAACTAATGTGTATATAAATGGTAACATGATAAAACTGTCCCATGAATATATCATAAAATATAGTATCAGTTTAGCTGATATAAGAAGATTCTTACAAGAGGGTTTTGATATTCCAATGGGACAATTCCCAGTTGAACTAATCCCACTACTAAAACTCTTCATAGAAAAGATAAATACAATAATTAAGAAATTTGTTGAGATAATAAATAGTCTAAAAAACGTTGGACAGGGTGTTACTCGCGAAAGTATTAGGAGCATAATAAAAGGTCAACCTATTGTATTAAAAGAGAGCTATTCTTTAAAATTAGCGCAAATTGATCCATTACTTGATAATGATACTCTTATGGATAGAATAATATTAAATAATAAAACAGAAACTCAACAAGGAGGTAGTCCTGAAAGACAATGGGCAACAAGTCAGGCATCCACCAGTCGAGCAGCAGGGAACCATGAAATAGATGATGGAGCCTGGGATTTTTCCCCAGTAGAATCTAGTACTGGCATTAAAGTACGCAAGGCTGATGAAATATTTTCCACCAATCGGGAAGAAATAGAGAAGATTCGTAGTATACAAAGTAAAACTATTCAATTTAAGAGCCAGATTGAAAACGCATATGATACCGTGATCGGGGAAGCACGCGTTGGATTAGATACTTATCAGAAAAAATCCATCGATTGTGTCAATATGTTACCCACCATGTTAGATATGTCTATTGGGAATTTACAAAGTTTGGGAAATAATACTATTTCAACAGTTAAAAATCTATCTAGTTCTACACTTAAAACTTTTAATCAGTTTGAAGCTACATTGGATCAACAAACATCCGAGACTTTAAGCACACTTAAGGAATACGGTCATCAACAATTACAGCATATTAAAACATTAACTGAAGGTAGTATTGGGATAATTAATCAGGGTAATGAGAAAATCATAGACCAATTTAATAAAATGTCGTCTTTAGTCTCTGATAAGGCTAATATTTTAGCCAGTGAAAATTATCAACAGACCCTCTCAGATATCAGAGGATCAATTTCAATAACTAATACCATTAGGGATAATATAGAACAAATTAGAAATAATACGGTGACATTACTTGGGCAATTAGATAATTTAAGTAGTGATATTTCTAAAGTAGCGGATAGTGGAGCGTCTAAATTATCTAGCACTCTAAGTGAAATGACACAATCATTATCCGTATTTAATCAAGAATTAACTGCTTCACACGCTAAGTCACAAGAAATATTAAAGCAGCCCTTTAATATTAAAACACCAGAAGCCATATTAGGAGTTAAAAATAATTTTCAAGCTTTACCTGAGTTTCAGCAATCTGTTGAATTAGAAAGTGAATTAGAGAATATACATAGACAAATTAACGAATTAAAAGAAGAACGCCAATTAGCCCAACAAAGACATACTGAAGAAATGACTAGTATGGATCAATCAGCTAAAGAAGCATTGTCCCAAGCCAAAAAAATAACACAAGCCCAATTCCAATCACAACTTGATAAATTAAATCAAGAAAAAGAAGCTATTGCCTCAGCGAAAGCCGCTGCTCTAATTAAATTACAGGAAGAGGCAAAAAAACGTAAAGAAGAGAAAGATCGGGCTTTCCAAACTAGACTACAAGCTGCCGTTAAAAAACATAGTAAGCCTGATCAAAGTGTTTTAAATGTTACTCAGATAAGCACTCCTGGCTCTAAACATGGTGTATTTCGTGTAGAGGGTAATCTAGTAGAGGGGATGACAACTGAATGGAAGGGTAACGATGGGGTATCTCTAAAAGCGGTAATTACTGCGGAGGATGTAGCGAGAGGCTATATTGATTTAAAACGTATACCATATCCACCGGGTTATCTCCCTAGAAGCTTTGGAGAACCATATCATGTAATAGATGTTTTAACGGTAAAGGGTCCAAGATCAGGTGGTAAACCTGGAAAAAAGATACGACTTCAAGGAGATACAACTTTCCAAGCTACCTCAGTATGATATCATATTTATTAGTATATTTAATAGAAAAATATATTTTTTATGGGTAAAAAGTATATTTTATATATCAATATAGTATATAATAATATACATATGGATAAAATAATTAATTGTATCCATAACCAAAACACTGTAATAAATCAAACTAATTGTGGGGAAATTATTAGTAGGGAATTAAATTCTTATGTAGAAGGTGCTAGAGAGATTTCTGACTATGTAAACCCAAATAGGATTAAAAAATTATATTGTCAACATCCAATTGGTTATCAAATTTATAATCAAAAAATATTATTCTATAATGAACTAAAAAGGAAAAAGTATGAAGCATTATTAAATAATGAATACAATGATTTTATTAAACTAGATAAGGAAATTAAAGAATTTGAAACACTTATTAGTAAAAAACTAGAACTGAAAGAAATAGAAGAAAAATTTCCCCCGTATAAATATGCGGCTTTAAATTTAACAAAATACATTAAATATAGTCTATTATATTGTAGTAAATCTTATGATCTAGTCTATTCTAATGAATTAGTGGCTAATTCTATCTATTATAACTATTTGTCCATTTTTAAAAATGGTACGATTTTAAAACTTCTTGAAACCAAAAAATTAGAAACTGGAAAAAATATTATTAACAGTTGGAAAGAGACAATTAGTGGAGATTATATTGTGGAGTCGCTTGGAAACCTATGTCAATTACTCTATAAAATAATTTCAGAATATATTTCATATTACTATCTTATTTTAAGATACGGTTCTTACCAATTAAAGGTAAATCAAGAGGTAATTAGTGAAATAAAAAAATTAACTGGTGAAGACATCACTGATATTTTCCAGGATGATATTAAAAAAAGAACAGTTGATAATACTGAAAGTAGATATTACTCAAAGCACTTACCTCGGGTTAAATATCTTTTGAAAAAGATTATTTTACAGCGATCATGTCAATTATTTGATAGTTTAAGATTAAAAACTAAAAAGTTTACATTACATGTTGGGGATATAGATGCGTGTTTCACGGGAACCAAGTTATCTGCTAGTCTAACTAGTGCTACTGACGAAATTAAAACTACTCTAAGCCTTGATACTATACGTCAACAGTTAGAAACCTATATTAGTAGGGAAGTATTCCAATATATTGATAGTTTAGGTACTAATACTGACATAGACTCGCATACAAAAACAGATGCGTTAGAAGGACATTTTAACACCCTAAAACAAAAATATCCATATTTTGCGAAAGATGAGGATAGCCGATATGTAACATCAAATTATGAACAAAAGTTGTCCAAGTCGGAATCAGGAAACCTGGTACCTGAAGAGAAGTTGAGTACTAAGTGTCATATTCAGCAAGAGCAGCAAGGAGGATCTGGTTCGGATGATGAATCAGAATCTGAACAACAAATTCGTAAAACCCAAGACGAGATAAAATCTGCGTTTAGTACTCCTGAATCTGTGACACCTCCTGAGTCCATTAAACTTATTAATGATATTGAAAGTGATAATAAAAAAGTAGCTATCATAAAGGCTGATATCCGAAAAACTCAGTTTCACCAATCAATTTTAGATGAAATTCAAGATAAATTAACTCATACTATTACCTATTATCAGAAGACCAAGGGTCAGGCAGAACAGCTATTAAGTGATTTTAAAAATTTATTGTCAGATGAATTACTTGATATGGATAAGTTTATGGGTGAACCCCATTTATTATTGCCTAATCGCGAAATAGAACCAGGAGATTTAAGTAAGGCTATTGCGATGAAAATACCTGAAGAAGAATTTAACTGTTCACAAATTCCTCATTTACAAACCTATATCGGGAAAAACCAAGCTCAACTTAATCAGATCCCAAGTTTTTCTATAAATACTAGTATTTATCAGTATATCTATGATTATGTTGTCTATCGTTATTTAAATAAATTATCAAATTCCTATTACGGAAAGGACCTGGGAGATACGATAGCTAAGATACAAGGTAATCTAAAAAATGAGTATTTGATATTTTTGAAAACCCATCCGGCTACTGGGAAAAGATTACTCTCTGATAGAAATCAATTAGGTGGAGGTATTACGCATGGGGATGAAATAGATATTGCTACTAATAATGGTGAATATCCAAAGGATAAACTTGGCTATGTCGGTAAATCGGTAAATGCGGACTCAACTACAGACGGGTATGGTTTTATGACGGTTTTTGAAACTATTTTACATGAGTATAAAGATGGAAGTTTACATCATCATGAAAACATTGATCTGATTAAGGAGGCAGAATATCAATCAAAAAAAGTATCAGATGGGTTAACTATTATTGTAGCTAGTAAGCCCCAAAAGGGTCAACCTGAACCAAATTCTATAGAATATGAGGTTCCACCTGAGATTCCTAAACAGGATGCTAAGGCAAAAGTAACTGTGGTAGATGTCTATATTAATCCAAATGAAATGGTGTTACCCTACACCTCTGAAGTACTGAGTAATTTTGGAGGTTTAATATCTACTAATGATACTTCTGGTGGTAATAATTTAGCACATTTATTGTCTCAGACAAATGCCTTATCATCTTTAATCAGACATAATATTGATGATATATTCACGAGCGAATTAAATTCCATGAATAAGAAATTAATGGCTGAAGCCATAAAGATTAATGATTACGGTAAAAATTTGGATTGTGACCTGAAATTACCTAATATTTTTTCTCTAGATACCTGGTTAACGACAAATAGTGGACGTGTTAATTTTACTAGCAAGGATAATTACTTTGCTTATATAAATAGGGCAGAACTTGGTTTAGAGCAACCTATCATAGATACCCTACTTAATATTTTCTATAATTCTGCTTCAAATGTTTTAACACTTAGTGGATTTAGTGATGTACTTAATCCAAGTGGTTCAGTGAATAGCAGTTTTAGTTATCTTTCCAATAATTTTAGAGCAATCATCTATCATATCGTAGCTTCAGTTCAGGATAGAAATCATCATGCTGTTGATTTATCGGATATTAATGGTTTACCTGAAGAATTATCAAGACATCTTTCTGTCTTAACTGATTATGTGAAACAGATTAATAAGGCAAAGGATAAATTAACAATAGACCTACCTGGTAAAACGAATATCATATCCCTAATTAATACTAGAAAACAACAACTAAATAGTTTACGTCATAAGTATAGTGAGGTAAAACAAAATCACAAAAATTATGTTAAAAATATTTCCCATTTGTGTCAAAGATTTTCACTCTTATATATTACTTTAACTGTAACGGTTAATGAATTATATGATTTAAAAGCCAAGCTGGCTTATGAAAAAACATTATCAGACCATAATAAGGGTATTAACGACGAAAAACTTTCCAGTTTAAGCCAAGTATCAAGTACCATCAAAGACGAACCAGAACCACATCCAGAAGCTAAATCTGACGATGATTACGTTGACGATTATTTAACTAACCAATATTTTCATCGGGACCAAAAGGGAAAACAAGAGGCTATCCAACAACAACAAGCTAATATTAATTTAAATATAAAACAGAATCAACAGGAACTTGCCTCAGTGACACAACGATATGATAGTGAAATAAAAAATAAAGCTCATACCATTAGTGACGAGATTATCAACTTAATTAAGATTTCATTACAAATAATCCAATTAAAAACAGGTAAAGCCGCTGATAAGCCCTTAGATGAAGTAGAAGCAGGAAAGACTAAACAAGAGCTTTATGATAGATTTATAAGTGATGAATGGAACATGGAAACCTGGAAACAAGAGCTACAGACACTTATACTTGAAAAACATACAGATGCTCTATGGTATGATAAAATAACTGAACTTGAAAATAGTGATATTGAATTAGATAAATCCGAGCATCCTAAAAATATAAATACTATTAACGGGTTATTAAAGAATAGAATATGGAATCAAAATGGTACGGTTAACAATAGTTTATACACAGCTGATGCTATAAATTTAGATCCTATAATTAGTGGATTAACTATATATAATTTGACTGATAGTTTAGATGATATCGACAATATCATCAGTAATTTAGAAGTAAATATTAATGAGTTAGAGGACGCAGTGGCTAAAAATGATCATTTGGAAAAATTAATCATCAGTCAAAAGGTAGACCAAATAAATAGTCTCATCGATAATATTACTGGAACTGATATTATTAGTTTAATAGATACATTTAAAGATATTCAAGCGTCATCCGTTAAAAATTTATTTACTATTGTTAGTGATGAATTTATCAATCAAATTCAGGAACAATGTTTTACAAAACTAGAAAAAAATACCGAGTGTTTATCTGGATATTTAGAAATTGTGAAAGGTTTTAGTAGTCAGGTTGTAGACTACAATAATAATACATATCATCAAAGAGTGGCACCATTAGCTAGTAGTATTAGAGAGAAATGTAATAAAGTACTAAATGGAGTAATTAAACAAAATATAGATATTAATACCCAGGAGATAAATAGTTATCAGAAAATATACAATAAAATCCCTGATACAATTAATCTAATTGAATCTACTAATGACCTAGACACTTATTGTGATATTAATGTCTTAGAAACTAATTTTAGAGACTATATGGGTAATTTTATCGATAGGTATAGTGGTGTGTTAGGTATCGGAGATGACGATGATCTCGGTAATAAGTTACACAAGATCTATTTATATTTATCAAAAGTCATAATTAACAATAATGATACAGATAACGAGATAGGTAGCAAGGTTAATAATTACTATAATACGGAGAAATTTTATGAAATATTTAAAACTCTAGTAATTGATCCACTAAATAAGTGTCTTGATGGTAATGCTAATAAATATGTCTCCCTGTTAAATCTATCTGAATTTATTATTAATCAGATGGGTCTTGATGAAACTCATCTTAATATGTTTAAGGCTCTTATGTCTAAGGAGGGACTTGACTCCGTATATTTAAATGGACAATCTGATCTAGTTTCTTGGATACCAATTATGAATAACTTAGAGATCTATGTTAAAAACTTGTTAAATAATGCGGGTCTAGATTTAAAACATGATCATAGTAATTTTATTGCATATCAGGTAGATGTTTTAAAAAATGAGACCAGAGATCTAGTAAATATAGATGTCGTTACTATCTTGAAAACCTTTATTAATGTCATAATTGAAACCTTACAAGATAAAATTAAGGAAGCTACTAAGCAAATTGAAGGTATTAGTATAAATATTACTACATTAAGAATGACCTATGAAGCATCATACACACAAAATGAGATTCCCGATTCTGACAAGGGTTTAGGTGAGCAGTTAAAATGGTTAAGTGATAATAATTTAAGTATCACTGATATCCCTAATAATTTCTTAAAGTTTTCCAATAAAAGATATCATGAAAGATGGACTCAGTTAAATAAACTTAAACAGCAGTATACAAGTCAGCGGAAAATTTACCAATCTATTTTAGACGATCCTAAAAAATTCATCATTAATGCCTCTATGCAATTTATTAGGTATACGGGTCTTAACCTAAGAATATATAATTATGCTTACCATGAAGTGTTTAGTAAACAATTAACCGCTACAAATTTAGTTAATTATTTCGATGATAAAATACTGTCTAGCTATAATAGTATTAATGAGATAGTGATAAATTTCATACATGCCCTTGGAGGTAATCCGGATAAGGATATTATAGGCATTAATACCTTTCATGATAATGTTAAAAATAACTTAACTTATCTAATTCACCTCTTTAGAACAAACGCAGTGGTAAATTTTTGTTGTAAAAAATACCTAAATGGTATTATTGTTGGACCTGCCGGTGCTGGTAAAACCACCCTCGGTAAAACTATAGCTAATTTATATGATAAATTGGGAATATTCCTAAAACCTTGGGATGGTACCGCTAAAACAAGAGCTGATCTGATAGCTTCCTATGTTGGACAAACTGCTCCTAAGGTGAAAAGTATTTTAGTGGAATGTACGGAATCTATACTTTTTGTGGACGAAGCCTATCAGGTAACTGGTTGTCAACGTAGAAATGGTAAGTGGGAACCAGCTGGGGGTAATGATTATGGCTCCGAGGCTATTACTGAGATTGTCAATTATTTAGATAAAAATATAGATAGCATCGCAGTTATTGCGGCTGGCTATAAAGAGCCAATGTATGCTTGTTGGCTTGGTGCTAATGAAGGTATGCCAAGAAGATTCCCTAATATCTATGAAATTTATAGTAAATCGGCACTAGAATTATTTACCAGCTTTTTACTTCGGAAATTATTATACCAGAGATATTTAAAGATTAAACCAGACAATAAAGAGCAGATAGATAGGCTTTACGATATAATCATTAAGGCATATCAGTCAGAAAATACAGATACTCCTAATCAGGAAGCTGTATTACAGATCGGCACAAGTGATCAAGTCTCAGTAATGAATAATTTTATTAGATTATGTAACTTAAATATATTACTACTTGGTGTATTACAGAAGAGGGATTATCTTAAAAATGGACCCGGAGATATTGATAATCTAGTTGGACATATCTTTTGTAACTTAGGCGTTAATGTAGATCAATTAATAGAAAAACTTGGAACATCACGTGGTTATAAAGAACTATTATTAACCATACTCTATTCTTATGAGCAATTTTTACGTCCCAAGGGAGGGCAGGTGACCGTTACTTTTTATAAAGAAGGTAACTATCACTGTGACCGACTAAGTATACTAACTAAGGAAGAACGGTCGATTGGTTTAAAAACCAAAGACAGTGTGTTAAATCGCGATACTTCACGTTCTCTAGGAGAGGTAGACCAAGAAGCTAGAATAGCTGGACAAAGGGCAGTTTTAGATTATCGTCTACAGCAAATATCGGATCAAGAAGATGAAGATGATTACGGGGGAGAAAAAGATAGGGTGATACAGGAAACTTGGGAAGCTGTCAATTATGATCCTGATTTAAAAACCACTGATAGAGTTGATGAATTACAGAGTGAGGAGTATAAGAAAAGCAAGACAGATGCTGCGGCTGAGGGAATAAGAAAGGCTAAAAAGATAGCAACGGTAGCTGCGGCGACATCATATCTAGATAAAATTGCTAAAAAAACCAGAGCGGATAAAGAATCTCGTAAAAAATTAGCAGAAGAATTTACTAAGACCCAGATAGATAAATCAACGGAGTCTATAACCAATAAAGAAAGAGACCAACGACGTAGAGAAATGGATCAACGACGTAGAGATGCACCGGAGGAGAGAAGGGAGGAAAGAAGGATTACCCAGGCAGCTCAAAAAGCAGCGAAAGAAGCGAGAAAATTACAGGAAGATAAATATAGGGAGTCACAACTTAGAGCACAACAACGTAGGGAACAACAACGTATGGATACTATTAAGGGTTTAGTACATGAACAATATGACACAGTATGTGATACTGACAGTGACCAATATAACGTGGAATATCAAGAAGCTTGTGAACGGGAAAAAATAGAAAGGGGGGATGCAGAAAAGAAACAAAGAGAAACCCAGGGAGAAAAATTAATGATTAGGGAAAGAGATGATGAACGTCGGAGACAATCTGAGCAATCACAGCTACAAAGACAGGAAAGGGAACGTAGTGAAAGTAGACGTGACCGGTATGCTCGTAAAACTGATCCAAGTGGATCTATTCGTACTGGTGGTAGTGAATTGGAATCTTCTCAAGATTTATCAACTAGATCTTTAATTAGTAATAACAGTGACAGAAGTAATAGATACGCAAAACGCTTTATCAAGTATAGCAAATTACTTAAAAATGATGCTACTAACCAAACCTATCAATATAAACGTGATAAATATCAGCAATTATTAGATAACTTTGAAAATTTATCCTTTGGTGGTGCGGAAAGCAAGACAGATGTCCCACCATCACCAGATTCTACACAGGATGCTAATAACCCCGAAGTTAATGTTAGTTTTTGTATTAGTGATATCAACGATGCTAATAAAAAGGTTGATATTTTAATTACTGACGAAAATATATTAACTCTAAAACCAAATGCTACTGGATATATCAATGAAGAGGATGCCCAAATCTGTAGTACCCAAGGGGTAAATAAGGATAATCATTTGAATGGTAAACTATATAGATTTAATGGATCTAAACTTAATGGTTGTTGTCAGTGGAATCCTAAGTTAAAAATATGCCAAGCCTATACTGAAGGTTGTGGTGAAACGTTAAAAAGTTACAATGTACCATGTACTTATTATACTTATACTTGTGAATTAGATGGGACTGGTAATAGATCATGTGATTGTGAGATATCAGAAGAGGAGACCGATGGAGTCGTAACTCATCAAAGAGATGAAGCTGAAGAAGCTGGCGAATCATCTGATCCAGGACCCCCAGTAAGTAAAGGAACTTTTCAGCATGATGAGCAAACTGATCAACTAACCGCGATGATGTCTGGATTACAATTAAAAGGTGAATAAAAACCTATCAATAGTTAAATTAAATATGAAAAAAATAATTATGTCACCACCCAATTTTTATGGACTCTCTCAAGATAGTCGTGATAAAGAGAAATCTAATACTAGACAAAACGTCTATAGTGAAAATACCGCTAAGCGTAAAGACCATATCAATTTAAAACTAGCTATTAAACAATGGGAACATTTGTTGAAATTATTAACCCTATTAGATGTAGAGGTTAATATAATTCCACCAAATGACAAATTAAGGTCATTGGTATTTACTTGTGATAATGCCTTTCTCTACCAAAATCAAGCTTTGCTAGCTAACTTTAAAAACGCTCCTAGAACGGGAGAGCCTAATTATCTTAAACCTTATCTAAAAAAGATGGGTTATACTATAACAACCTGTCCCTGGACTTTAGAGGGCGGGGATTTTAGATATTGCACCTATCGGGAGGTATTATGGATTGGGTATGGATTTAGAACTGGGTTACAATCTATTAACTATCTTAAGCAACTCCCTAAGCCACTTCCAATTATATATGGATTAAAATTAATAGATCCATATTTTTATCACCTAGATACTTGTTTCTGTCCCTTTGCTGATGGATATGCTCTCTATTATCCACAGGCATTTGATCAGGTGTCATTAAACATTATCCACACCGTTTATCCGAGTGACCATCTAATTCAGGTGACCCGAGAAGAAGCCTTACAATTTTGTTGTAATGCCATCTATTTACCGAATGATACCATTGATGAAATAAAACATAACCAAGGTTATCTAGTAGCTAATTTTTTTACTTCACGACTCCAAACCGTTATCCATAACCTTAATATTCATTGTATTAGTGTTAACATGTCTGAATTTATTAAGAGTGGTGGTTCGGTCCATTGTTGTATCCTAGAAAGACATTAGATAATATTATCTAATGGTACGCTATAACTATGTCTTCTAATAAGTTAGTCTATTATTACCAGACATATTCTAGTTTAAATCCACTAATTAAAGCTAATCTGAAACATGTCTATGTTTATGCGTCCAGTTTACATTTTGGAAGGGATGTATTTGGGGAGCCCTATCTTAATTTAAATGATAGTACTCCAGATCAACAGCCAGACTTTCTATTAGATCTGGAAAATGCCTATTTAAATGGTATCACCATTATGGTCATGTTGGGCGGAGCCGGTGGAGCGTATGGAGCTATGTTTAGTGATTTTGACACCTATTACCAGTTACTTCACCAGTTTTTAAAGGCTTATCCCTTTATCAAAGGCATTGACTTAGATGTAGAGGAACCGGTTACTATGGCTAATATACAGCATTTAATAGATTGTCTAGATCGGGATTTTGGAGCGGAGTTTATCATTACTATGGCACCGATAGCCCCTTCTATGTCAAGTGACAATCCGGGTATGGGTGGCTTTAGCTATAAACACCTATACCAGAGTGGACAAGGACAAAGAATTAACTGGTTTAATGTTCAATGTTATGCTAATTACTCCGCGGAGGTTTATCAGAGTATTATTGATAATGGTTATCCAGCGGAGAAAATAGTGTTTGGTATGTTAGGAGATAGCTATAACCCTACTAATTTCCCTTCTGCCTTAGATGAAATAAAAAAGGTGTCTCATGAGTATGTTGATATGGGAGGTGTCTGTCTTTGGGAATATGGGGATACTACTATAGATCCTATCGTATGGGGCACCTCAATTAGTAGGGTTATCAGATGAATAATGATAGCATTAATATTAAAAATAATTTCTAGTAAATTAAAAATTTTTAATATTAATGGTAGCTGTTAAATTTCTATTACTCGGCGTTTTTATTTTAGTACTGGCTATATATTATTACTACCTATGTAATAATAATCTCCAAGAAAATATGTCTACCAAAAAGGTTGATCGTCTAATTATATTAGGAGACAGTATTTTTAAAAATAACATGTATGTCAAATATGATGAATCGGTTGAATATCTACTTGGTAACAAAGTGGGTAAGGAGACAAAAATCCAATTTCTAGCGCAAAATGATGCTAAAATAGAAACGGTCCGATATTCCCAACTCCCTAAAATACAACCGGTGAAGCCAAGTGAAACCATTTATATTTATGTCTCGGTCGGAGGTAATGATATTTTAGATTCACTCTATATCTTTATGGAAACGGATAAAGTAGCTGAGATATTTAATAGTTATAAACGTCTTATCCGAGAGTTATTAGTTAAATATCCGGAAGCTGTTATTTATCTAGCTACCATATATTATCCAGTGTCTAGTACCTATCAAAAATATCATAAAGTAATTTCAATTTGGAATAATATGTTAAAGGGGTTTATTTATGGAGAAAATAACGTAAAACTTAATATTTTTAATATACATAAATTACTATCCGATCCAGGGGATTTTACCAATAATATTGAACCATCCGTAACTGGTAGTAAAAAAATAGTTACACATATGGATAAGACACTTATTTAATACTTAGTATTTATAATTAATCATAATTAATACCCGGTAGTGATTTCTCTTGATATACCTTTTCCGTAATAAGTCTAGGACCAATAGACATACACTGTAGTTCCTGCATAAACAGTTTACAGGCGTAGGGGAGTCGGATTTCTGAAAAGTCAGCAAAGTTGCGACACTTCTTACAACCAAACATCCGCTTCTCTGGATTCACTACAGCAATCATACCACATTTCTTACAGATATGCATCTTGAAATTATCTGATTTATCCAATAGTGTCTCTTTCAGGAAACTACTGGCACCATAACCAAGCATACAATCTTTTTCCATCTCTCCCAAACGAAGACCACCATCCCGTGATCTACCCTCCGCTGGCTGCCTGGTCAAGGTCACCATCGGACCAGTAGAACGAGAATGCATCTTATCATTAACCATATGTTTCAGTCTCTGGTAAAAGGTAGGACCAATAAAGATCGCTGCCTTCATTTGTTCTCCAGTAGTACCATTATACATTAGTTCATAACCATGACGATGAAAGCCACATTCTGTCTCCATCATTTCTTCTAGACTTTCTAAGCTTAGATTAGTAAAGGGAGTCGCATCTCCGAATTTACCCTTAACACTACAAATCTTACCCAGTAGACACTCTTTTAGCTGCCCAATAGTCATTCTACTTGGGACCGCATGTGGATTCATAATAAGATCCGGGGTAATACCAGTATCCGAAACCGGCATATCAGCCTGCCTAAACATCATCCCAATAGTACCCTTCTGTCCATGACGACTAGAATGCTTATCACCAATTTCCGGAGATCTTGGTGAACGGATTGTTACCTTGGAAAAACGATAACCATCTCCGTTTCTGGAAACAATCACCTTGTCTACAAATCCAGCCTCATTAGGCTTTACCAACTGACTATTATCCTTGTAAATTAGGTCACCGGATTGGGTATTTCTAAACTTTGTTCTCATCACTTTACCAATGATGATATCGTTTTCCAGTACCATACTGTTTACTTCTACAAACCCATTAGCATTAAGTTTTTCATAATTGCCAATTTTCATGCCACGAGTCGTTTTACGACACGGTTTACAGAAGCGCTCATCTTCACCAGAGGCTTGGCTCTTCTTTTCCTCCACCTTATAGGTTCTGAAAAAGGTAGAGACAAACAAGCCACGCTCTACCGCGTCTTTATTAATAATAATACTATCTTCCTCATTATAACCAGTATAACTGGCAATAGCTACTACCGCATTAATACCACTTGGTAGTTTATGACTGGGTAGAAATTTCATTACTTTACTATCAACTAGTGGACATTGTGGATAATGTAAGATATGGGAGACACTATCCGTTCTTTCTTTAAAGTTGGTGACATAGACACCCATAGCCTGTTTACCCATAGCAGACTGAAACAAGTTTCTTGGAGCCTGATTATGCTCAGCAAAAGGGATCACTGAACCCAAAACTCCCAGCATAATACTTGGATGAAGTTCACAATGCGTATAATGGTATCTGATCACCTTATCATCAAGACCAATTAATTTACTTGAGTCCATTGCAATCATACTGTTATCTGCCTCTTGGACATCTAGGTATTCAATGACCCCCTCATGAATATCACGACTCTTGTTTCGGTCAAAATTAGGAGTTACTGTATAGACACCTCCAACTAATAGATCATTCCAACTAATACTATTATCCTCAAGTCCCTTGGCAATTTTATCTGTGATTCTAAACCTGTTATTGTCTAGGATATATAGAGGTCTGAGACATCTTCCGGCTTCAGTATTAATATCAAGCTTGTTTTGGAAGATATCCCAACAGATACCAATGTAGATATTAATAAGACCGTTTCTTCTACAACTCACCAGGTGTTTATGGAGTTCTACCGGACGATCGGTACATCCAACCCATTTACCATTGATAAAGATCTTAATTAGGTTATTTAAATTGTTTTTTGTCGGGTCAAGATTTTCCAATGGAAAGATACCAAATTCAGTAACTAATTGAGTCACTGGAAATGACTCATAGTAACTGGAAATAATACACCCAATAGATAGATTTTTAACCACACCGATACTACCACCTTCCGGTGTCTCGGCTGGACACATAATCATCGCCTGTGTACTATGAAGTTTTCTGGGTCCTACTAGTTTACCATTTTTCTCAATCGGAGTATTGACACGTCTTAGATGGGATAGGGTACTATTATAAGTTAGACGACTCAATACCTGTGCGATACCTTGTTTATTAGTCATGGTTTTCAAACCCCAATTACCAGTAGCTAAGGCATATTTAAGACCTGTAGCAATAATATTATATTTAATAATTTTGTAGATATTTGAAACGTTAATTAGATCAGTAAAGTTATTACTGGCACGCCATGACCCATTGTTAAATTCTTTGTTAATTTGACTCTTCATATCTTTCACTACTTTGGTAAAATATTGTCGGAATAGATTAGACATCAAGACGCCCGGAGTATTAATTCTCTTATTGATATAGGAATCACGGTCATCATAAGGGCGTTTTCCATAATAGACATCCAGCATACATTTAACCATATATCCAAGAAATAATGCTTTATTATGAGTATCCCCTGGAGATTGACCAATGTGGGGTAGGAAGTCTTTAGTCAATATGTCCATGACTACCGTAGACCTTTTTTGATCTACCTTTTCTTTATTATAGCCGGTAATATTAACATACTTACTCATATATTCTAGAGCCTCCTCTTGGGTTTTAATTG
>WLWF01000932.1_pt1 | contig 26533 bp, 22 predicted proteins | sample 6718331 | NCBI WGS metagenome assembly WLWF01 (sample SAMN12718692, study PRJNA515312) | sponge metagenome | isolation source: marine sponge | host: Mycale hentscheli | place: New Zealand: South Island, Marlborough, Capsize Point | collected 2003-05-01
AACCGCTACCAGACATTATTGAAGTTCCTTGGAAAGATGCAGCAGGTGCAAAGAATTTTGAAGACTCTATCACTAAGATGCATTCCGATTTGAAAGAATTTTATTACAAAACAAAGATGAATGAATACAGAGCAATCAAAGCTATTGAACGCCTTGAGGAGTCTACCGATAGAAAAATAGAGGAAATTAAAAAACTTTATGGTATAGAAGATATGGATGAGTATAGTTTTGAGATTCCCTCCGCTACAGGTAAGCCCGGTTTTCTTAAAAGAAAGAAGACCAATAAATAATCTGATTTTGAAAAAATAGCAAACTATTTATTATTGTGATAAAAACAATCTAGATTTTATAGGAGAATCCCTAGAATGTCAGTTAAAAAATTTAAATTCGTATCCCCCGGTGTTTTCACCAAGGAGATTGACAACTCTCAGCTCCCAGCAGCTGATAGACAAGCAGGACCAGTTATTGTAGGTCGTCTGCCTCAAGGCCCAGCAATGGAGCCAGTTAAAGTAAATTCCTTTTCGGAATATGTACAAGTTTTCGGTAACCCAGTTCCCGGTAGAGCTACAGGCGATGTCTGGAGAGATGGAAACTATCAAGGACCAACTTATGCAGCATATGCAGCTCAAGCTTACTTGAGAAACAGCGATGATGCAATTACAGTTGTTAGACTAGCAGGTCAAGAAAACCAAGACGCAACAGCGGCTGGAGCAGCAGGATGGGGAACAGAAGCTATGTCCACATCTTACGAAACAGCAGGCGGAGCTTACGGACTTTTCATCTGCAATAGTGGATCCGGAGCACAAGAAGGATATCTTGCGGCTGTTTGGTACTTCCCATCCGGTGGTGCTGTAAGCCTTACAGGGTCTCTAGCAGGCACAAGCCCAACCACAGCAGGCGGAGTAGGTGGATTATTCGAAGCATCTTCCGATGTTGGTTCAAGTAAGGGTCCAGACTTTACGGCAGCTATTCATGACAATAACGGAGCTGGAACAGAGCTATACAAAACTACATTCAACCTAGACCCATCTTCCAGAACCTTTATTCGCAAAGTGTTCAACACAAATCCTCAATCTACAGGCGGTGTTATCCCAGCAGATACCTTTAATAAGGGAGAGGAGCTTTACTGGTTAGGTGAGTCATATGAGTCTTTTATTCAAAAACAAATAGATCTTGGTAACTTAACTGATACTGCATATGCAGTCATTCTTCCTTTCGACAACTTAGGAAAGTCTGATTATAACTTCGATGCGACAAGAGCCTCAACAGGATGGTTCTTTTCACAGGACATTTCAACAGATTATGCAGCTTGGACAGCGGCTAGAATGCAAAAGCTATTTAGGCTTCATGCTCTAGAGCCGGGAAAATGGGTTCAAGACAATCTTAAGATCTCTATCCAAGACCTATCTTATTCTAGAGATGTTACAGGTGCCGCTCCTTACGGAACTTTCACTCTTATTATTAGAAGAGCAGACGATACTGATAACATTGTAGAAACTGTCGAAAGATACTCCAACTGTAGTCTCAATCCTTTGGCCGATAATTATATCGCCAAGAAGATTGGAGATAAATACAGAGTATGGAGTGCAACAGACGGTGTAATGAGAGAATACGGAGAGTACAGCAACGCTTCAAAATATGTAAGAGTAGAAGTGGATGATACAGTAAGAAACGGTATCGCTGACCCCGACCTATTGCCTTTCGGTGTATTCGGCCCGGACAAAATCGTAGATGTTTCAGTGGCAGAAACCACTTTAACACCAGCTACAGTTTTGGATCAAGGTCTCGCAGCACCCGGCGGAATTACTCCCGGAGCAGGCGTCACAGGAATTATTAACACAGGTTCTATCGCTGCATTTACAGCGAATCTGAACTTCCCAGAATCACAATTAAGAATCTCATCATCTGCAGGCGGCTTGGTCGATCAGACTAATGCCTACTTTGGATTGAATGCTTCTGCTTACTTGGAAAACAGTGTAGCGGGATATTCAAGCAACAAGTCAGATGCGGGATATGCAGATTATGTTTATCCTTTAGGAAACATTTCAGATGCCAACAAAGAACCACAATGGGCATTCTCTCTGGATAATGTCAGTGGCTCTGGTGCGGATCCAGCATTTGTTTCTTATCAGCCTACTTCAAGAGCCGGTGGCTTATCTCTTACAGCAGTTAACAGCTGGAGAGACTTGGTTGACGATGGTTGGACAAGATTTACTGCTCCTCTCTTCGGAGGCTTTGACGGATTAAATGTCGCAGAAGTCGAACCGTTCAGAAATGCAGGTATGTCTGGAAAAACTGTTCAAACCAGTTATGCTCTCAATACTTTAAGACAAGCAGTTGATTTATTGGCTGACCCAGAGGTTGCCGAGTATAACTTGATGGCGGTTCCGGGTATCACCAACACTAACATTACAGACCTCATGCTTCAAGTGTGTGCCGACAGAGGCGATGCACTAGCTGTTGTCGATATCGAAGATGTTTACACTCCGTTTACTGAATCTCCAACCGCTTACAGCGATGTTGAGTCAAGAGCGGGCACTGTTTCAACAGCAGTTAGAACACTTCAAGACAGACAAATTAATAACTCTTACGGATGTACTTACTATCCTTGGGTTCAAATCCAAGACACAGTATCTTCCAACAGCAGACTTTGGATTCCACCTTCGGTAGTTGCTTTAGGGACATTTGCTTCCTCGGCTGCACAAACTGAAGTATGGTTCGCTCCTGCTGGATTCAACAGAGGCGGCTTATCACAAGGTTCAGCTGGTATTCCAGTACTGAACGTAAGCCAGAGATTAACTTCTAAAGAAAGAGACAGTCTTTATGATGCAAACATCAACCCGATTGCTTCTTTCCCGAATGAAGGAATTGTAATCTTCGGTCAGAAGACACTTCAATTAACTCCTTCAGCACTAGATAGAATTAACGTTCGCAGAATGATGATCTTCGTTAAGAAGCAAGTTTCAATCTTCGCAAACTCTATCCTCTTCGACCAAAATGTCGAAGTTACTTGGAATCGTTTCAAGAGTTTGGCCAACCCATTCCTAGCCAGTGTTCAGACACGCTTAGGTTTGAGTGATTACAAGCTTATCTTGGACAATACCACAACCACACCAGACTTGGTTGATAGAAATATCGTATATGCCAAGATTTTCTTGAAGCCTGCAAAGGCTATCGAGTACATCGCACTAGATTTCGTTATTACGAATCAAGGTGCTGCTTTTGAAGATTAAAACAAATTTAGTAACTATATAGTTATATAATAGGAGAAAACACATCATGGCAAACGATTTTTGGACAAGCGCAAATGTCGATCCAAAGAGGAAATATAGATTCTTAGTAGAGTTGGCAGGAACTGGGGGAGATAGTCTTTGGTTCGCTAAGACAGTTGACAAGCCCGAAATTACCATTGGGACGGGAGAAGTTGATTTTATGCAACATAAGTTCTACTACCCCGGTCGTGTAGAATGGAACGAGATTGGCCTTACTTTGGTAGACCCAGTTTCTCCAGATGCGACAAGGATTTTACTTGACATTCTTCAAGCTTCAGGGTATACTGGTCCTATGGAAGCTAAAGATACTCTTCAATCTATTTCTAAAGGCGCAGAAACCAATGTTTTGGGTAATGTTGTTATTAAGCAAGTCTCAGCAGACGGCACCATTCAAGAAAAATGGACTCTTAACAATGCAATTATCACAAAGGTTGGCTGGGGTGACTTGGATTACAGTTCTGAAGACTTATCAGAAATTAGCATTTCATTCAGATATGACTGGGCCTCTTGTACAACAGGTACAGAGCAAAGACAATTTCTTAAATAACTTAACATTGAGGTGAAAATTGGCTAGAAATAGCAAACGAAGTAAGCTAGGCACAGGTCTAGAAGACTCAACACCAGCATCGGCAGATCCTGTCGCTGCTGCATTTGAAACAGGTGGGCTTGATTTTGCCACACCAACAGAATTTGTGGATCTGCCCTCCAAAGGGCAATATTATCCCGAAAACCATCCGTTGCATGGACAAGATACAGTAGAGATTAAGTTCATGACAGCCAAAGAAGAAGATATTCTTTCTTCAAAGACTCTTATTAAGCAGGGTGTCGCAATCGACAGGCTCTTAAAAAGTGTAATTATTGATAACAGAGTCAACCCTGACACCCTGATCAGTGGAGATAGGAATGCCATTCTTGTTGCCACAAGAATCACGGGATATGGTGCAGATTATGAAACAAAAATTACTTGCCCATCATGTATGACTTCCGTTGATCATTCTTTTGACTTAGGGGAAGTCGATGTTATAACAGCAGACGATCTTGAAAACGATGAGTCATATGAAATCACAGAAGATGGAACAATCTTGACAACTACACCCCTCTCTAATATTAGAGTTGAGATGAAAATGATGACAGGAAAAGATGAGAGCTATCTCTCTAGATTGGTCGAGTCAAAAAGAAAGAAAAAACTTCCTGAAACAACCTTAACTGATACTTTAAAAATTCTTATCGTTTCTTTGAACGGGGAAACCTCCAAAGACCTAATTGGTAAGTTCATTAAGGTCATACCTGCCAGAGACTCAAGACATTTGAGATCGACTTATGAAAAGGCATCTCCTAATGTGGATATGACGCAGAATTTCGAATGTGGTAACTGCGGCTACGTAACGGACTTGGAGGTTCCGTTCACCACTGACTTTTTTTGGCCTAAGCAATGATTACATTCAACAAGTGTACGAGGAGTTCTTTCTTCTAAAGTATCACGGTGGCTGGAGCTTCATCGAGGCTTACAATTTACCAGTACCAATTAGAAGATGGTTCCTCAACCGCTTGGCTGATCAAATCAAGAAAGAAAGTGATCAGATGAAAAAATCTTCAAAAAGCAAGAGATAAGGATTTATTTCTTGCTTTTAACTAATTAGGACAAGGAGAACTGCCTATGGCTTCAGATAATTTTTGGACAACACCCACATATGCACCAATGCAGCAGTTCAAGTTTGATGTGCAGACGGATCTTTGGAAGGCCAAAATAGCTGATGCTAACTCGGATAGATTGCTGAAGTTGAAAAATCCTAAAAGATTTACTATACCAAAAGAACTTATAAAAGCTCTAAATTTACCAGATACATCTTTCAGTTATGAAAATGATGCAGCAAACATTGGATCCGGCGGTCCAAATATTGAATCTCAAGATCCGACCATTTCAGAGTTAGAGTTGCAGCTTTATTTGACTGGAGACATGTTGTCTGATATACAGGACATTTTTTACACTTATTATTTGCAAGACATACAAACAGATGCACTTGGTGAGCCAATTGCAGGAACAGTTCCTGTAATATTAAATCAGGACAGAATTAGCTTCAAGCCCTCTCCGATGCTTATCAAAAACTCAACAATTACTGTGAACATTTATAGCAGTGTAGAAAAAATTAGATCCATAAGATATTACGGAGTGTATCCAATATCTTATAACTTGGGAAGCCTAGATTATTCAAGTTCAGATGTTGTGATTGGAAGTATGAAATTTTATTTCTATGGTTATGAGATAGAAAGACCCGGAGAACAGTCTAATTCTGTTAGCACAGATATTTTAAATTCAATCAGTTCTCTTAGCGAAAAAGCAAAATCCATGGGAGATTTTTAATAATGGAAAACATTGAAATAGATTTAGAAGAAATGAAGAAGAACGAAGACATGCTCAATGAAAGTTTCTTGAGAATGTATGGAACAGTTATCGAGCTAATCTTGAAGCAAATGTTTGGTATCCCAGTATTCGGATCCAGCAGCAGCATTAAAGGCAAGCCAGCCGATGTCAAGGCTTTTGCTAGAGCGGTCGGCAATGAAAAGAAATACATTGAAATCGCTCGCAAGCATGGCCTCGATAACCCAAGAACTTATAAGCAAAAAAGCAAATTAAACAAAGCTGTTAAAGCTTTTGAGACAAAGACCGGAATTAAGTGGCCGTTTAAATAAGGAACAATCAGTGAATGTCAACAGAAGAGGAAAATAAACTTTTAGAAAGACAAGTTGAGCTTCGGCAACAGCTCAAAGAACTTGAGGAAGGTAACCTTTCGACACGAGAGAAAGGTGTTGAACTTATAGAAAAGGGGAACAAGGCTCAAAAAGAAGCCTATAAAGAAGCTGAAGACTTTGGAAAAGGTGTTGGTGATTCTTTAAGTGGCCTGCTGGGTACATCGTCTGGCCTAAGCGCATCGATGAAAAAACTCGCCAGCGGCACTCTCGACGCAGACAAAATGCTTCAAGGTTTTACAAAATCCATAGGAGCCAATTTCAGTGCTATGGGTATTGCCCTCTCTCTAGTTGAAAAAATGGTCGAGGCCACCACTGCACTTGTATATTCGGCAGATGCGGCACTGGTATCTTTTCAGAAGCAAACAGGGGCTGTCTCTACCTATGGAAATATGATTTTAGGGTTAGAGGCCAAGCTGTACGATGTTGGTATAGGTATGGATTTAGCTGCAGAATCAGCAGCATCTCTTGTTGTGAATATAAAAAATTTAGATGAAATGACTCCCTCAACTCGAAGAGAGTTGGTAGAAACTACAGCTGTATTGGCAAAGATGGGAATTGATTCCGAAATTACAGCACAGAATATGAATTTTCTAACAAACTCAATAGGGATGTTACCAGAGCAAGCAGCAGCTTCCACTAGGTCGATGCTAATGCTCGCAAAAGAACTTAATACCCCTCCTCAAGAAATGGCAGCTGCCTTCCAAGCGGCTCGACCGCAGCTTGCGGCTTTTGGATCTAAAGCTGGTGATGTTTTCCAAAAGTTGGCTCTAAATGCTCACAATGCACAGATGGAAGTTGGAGATTTACTTAGAATAACGGAACAATTTGATAAGTTTGATACGGCAGCGAGTTCTGTCGGCAGACTAAATGCAGCACTTGGTGGCCCATACTTGAGCACAATCAAAATGGTCACAACGACAGACCCTACAGAAAGAATGAAAATGCTTTCAGATGCTGCTAGGCAAGCAGGAAAATCTTTTGATAGTATGGATTACTTCGAGAGAAAGATGATTGCCTCGGCAATGGGACTAGAGAGTGTAAATGAGCTGGCACTTGTGATGGCTGGAAGGTTCGATGACCTTGTAAAGCCAATTGAACTGACAACAGATCAGATCATCGCACAAGAAAGTCAATTAAAAGATTACAACACCATAGTCGAAGAGTTTAGTCAAATAATGCGTGCATTCGCCATACAAATTGTGGGTCCAATGATCACTGGGCTGAAAGGGATTGCGAATGGGATAACTATGTTGGTTAAGGGACCAATCCCCGCAATAGTAGCTGGCATAGGATTAATTACGGCAGCGGTTATTGTCTTATTTCTTGCCATAGACATCATGTCAGGCGGCACCACAGCCCTGCTTAGGGTTCTGGTAACATTTTTAGTTACATACGGTGCTGGGGTTCTTTTAGTGTTTAAGGGAATTGCGGATATAGTAAGGTCGAGTGAACCATTTATGAATAAGCTCACTGTAGCATGGGAAAAGATAACTTCAGCATTCGGAAAGTTTAATGCCGAAGGAAAAGAGGGTAGTTCTGTCATGAGCCAATTGACCGAAACCGTAGATCAATTTGTATCATTTGCCGAGCCTTTCATTGACATGATGTTGGAAGATATAGTTGGCTCTATAACGATTATGATTGATAATGTTCTAGAAATGAATAAAGTCTTGACAGATATTGGGGCTTGGAAATTTATCGGTGGTGTTGTTGCTGGATTCGCCGGCGGCATTCTCTTCGCCGTCGCCGCTACTTTAAAGCTCGTAACTTGGATACAGTGGTTTGCTAAACATCTAACACCAATTGCATTACTGTTCGGTGGATGGAGAGATACTATGAAAGACTTGGGATCAATGTTTAGCTATGTAGCCGATGAGGTTACCAGAATGTCAAACGCAATTTCCGATTCAATCCCCGAAATGGCCGAAATAGGTGAGTTTGCGGAATCTTTACTGGGATTTAGCGAAGTAAAGTTCGTTGCAGAATCGGTGAAAAATGGAACTTTTACCCGAGCAGATGATTTAGAAAGACAAAATGACAGCATGATGAATGCTATGGTAGGTGCCATCAAAGAGGCAATGGAATCTACCACATTAAATGTGTCTTCTCAACTTGAAGTCATTTCTCAAAACGGCTTACCAGCTCTGTTCGATTTCTTCCAAAGAGGCATGGATGACCAGCAGGCAGGCAGGTCTCCACAGCATGCAGCAAATGCCACCAGATCAGGAATAGGATGAAAGGCTTAAGAGCCGGAGGACAATAAATGCCAACCAACAACAACTCACCATTTAGCAAGCATCCTGATGATTTAGTCATCAAATTCGTTGCAAACAATAAATATATGGTTTTTTCTGATGGTATCGACTCTTTCGATAAGAGCTACAATATTGCTTGGGACTCCGTAAATGTTTATGGAAGGCAAGATGCTATTCAGACTTATCAATCAACGGGAGAAACCATTAACTTAACTTGGCCGTTAAAACCCGGTACAGACCCAAAAGTCTTCAATTATCAACTGGATGCCCTTTTGAAATTGGGGAAGTTTGTTAGGCCATTATATGGAAGCGAGAACGGCATAGACAGAATTGTTGAATCTCCCCTGTTGCTGATAAGATACAGAAACCTGATTGTTGAAGAGTATAATGACGGAAACGGCACGCCTCTTTTGATTGCACCTAATAGCTTGTCTATAAATTATGGAGATAGAGCTAGGGAGGTAGTAACATCAAATAAGGGTCTTCTAGTTCCTAAAAGAATCGTAATAAGCCTCTCTGGTGTGGTAATCAATCAATCCAAGAAGTACTATAACGTTCCGGTCGAATTCACGCCTAGAGAAGACGGCAGTCAACAGCAAAAGGCAGATCAAGATGTCATATTAAAAAATCAAGGGGAAAGTTAGAATGCCGTATAGTAGATTATCCAACAGAAACATATTCAGAAATACTAACTTACTGTATGATGAGAAATTTAAGGAAAAAGACGTGAGATACATTAATCAGTACAACTCTGCCACCATAAGATTTCCATCTGTTGAACAATTGACAGAAATACTCTATGATACGAGAACTTGGAAAACCGGAGACAGGCTTCATAAAATATCCTACAGTTCTTATGGAGATTCAAGGTATTGGTGGGTAATAGCCCAATTTAACAAGAAACCTACAGATCATCATTTCAAACTTGGCGACATTTACTATGTGCCTTTAAATTTAGAAGATGCCTTAAATGCATTTGGTTACTAGGAGAAGATCATGTCAGCACCACAAATAGTGTTTCAATTGCTGGAGAAATCTACTGGCCTCTGGACTGACTCAATAGGGGATGCTTGGAAAAGCTTAACAGGCTTGAAGTATAGAGCAAGTGACGAAGAAATCAAAGATTATGTAAATAGATATTATAATACCTTTCTTTCGGATACAGTACTCGGAATAAACAAAGAAGCAGCTATATCTTTTGGGAAAGAAATAAAAACAGCAAGACTTGAGTCCGTTGGTGAAACAAAATCTAGAAATATAACCAATAATGAGATGTCAAAACTGTTTGATCGATCCTCTAGGGTGATAAGACAATCTACATCTGCCCAAAAAGAGTTTATAGACCTTAATGAATATGCAGAATCCGTAATACCAGAGAAAGCCACAATGGAGCAGATTAAAAGTCTGGAAGAAGATTTAGCTTTGGCATTTTATTTTACTCTTTGGTTAAGGTATCAAAATGATGAAGAATCAATAGAGGCGGCACAGACAGGTACAACACGAGATGACGATAGAAATAATGCAATCCTTCTACAAGTAAAGCAGAATATAGAAAATAGAGCAGGCAACATTGAAACATTAGATGCAGCTGCTGCAGCAATCACTGCAAGAACACAAATAACTACAAGTGATTTCGACAAGCAAAGATACTTGATACAAAAAATGCAAAATTTCGAAAGTCTCTCACGACGAAGATTTTTTTATAATAGTGACTTTGCCACTGACGGCGACAAATCCGCCGCTGTAAGATCACGATTATATCAGACACCTAATTCTGCCACTCCAAACTCTCCTACTCCGCTGCAAGGGGTCCAATCAAACCCTTATCAGCTTATTGGTATTGCACAAACAAAAATTTTAAGATTTACCAACACACAGAAAAATGCAGTTGGAAAGATAACCGGATCATCTTTTGGTAGAGAACTTTTTAAATTAACAAACGATCAGCTATCAAAGCTTGTTCCAACACTAAGAATATGGAAGATTAGGTATAACAAAGAGATGCGAAAAGAGGGAGAAGTCGAGATAAAGTTTCCCACCAAGAGCGAAATAGCAAAGGAAGGCATCTTCGACATTAATCCAGATTTTGCAAAGGAAATAAATTCAAAAGCTAATCCCTTTAGTTTCCCCAAAACAAGAAGCGGATATGGTATAAGGTCTTTTAGCTGGCAGTACGATGGCAACGATCCTTTTTCTGTTGATAGGGATATTGGTGCAACACTAGAATTATATTTTCAAGACTTTTCACAGTTTACGGCCCCGAGAGGCTCTGGTGAAAACACTTATAGATACTTGGACTTAATTGTCCCGCTGGATAAGGATTATGCTGGACAAAAAGCAAAACTAGGCGAGTTTTTCCAGCAAGACATAAGAGTGAGGGCTGGGTGGCAATCTCCAAGTACTTTCACCGAATCCCAACAACGTTCTGTAAGGGCATCGCAAGTGGATTTTGTTCTTACTCCTATGGACTACAACATTTCTTTTGCAGGAAATGGCAACGGAGCTGCAACAATCACTATTAACTATAGGGCCAGAATCGAGTCTTTGGGAAAAAATCGCCTTATTAATGTAATTCCAGCAACTCAGGCAGAGTTTACAAAACTAGACCTGCTAGAATCCTTGATAAATGACGAGGAAAATCCATTATCAGAGTCCGACAGAGAGGAAACTTTGGAAATCAAAGAGGAGCTTCTTAAAGAAGTGAGATCCAAAGCATCTAAGAGGTTTATAGACAGACTCATAATAAAGGGTAGCGTATATTGGAGAAATTTAAATTTAAAAGAAGTTTTGGTTTCGACACTCGGCCCCCGGCCAGCGAAAGAGAGTTACGAAATACTTTACGGAGATAAGTGGGATATTGATCCTCCGAGATATGAAGATGGCCTAGAAAAAAGTTTAGAAATTTTAATACAGGATGGCCAAGGCACATCTTTTGCCGATTTACCTCTTGTCACCTCCATTGAAGAACAAGACGACGACACTAAAATTAAAGGCCCGGAAAAGATATTTTATACTTTCTTCTCCGATATTATTCAGAATGCCATTGAGCTGGCATCAGAAAGTGGTAATTTTTTAGGTGCACCCAAAGATGCTCTTGAAGATATCAAAATCGCTCTTCTGGATTTTAGAGTAGGGAAAGAGTCTTACAGTATAGCAGATATTCCTGTGGAAATGGGTGTCTTGATGGAATTCATGCAAAGCAAGTTTGGGCAGAAAGACATACAAACGGTATCTATCTTGAACTTTATTAATGGGTTGTTGGCTGAAGTCATAACGAATAAAATTGACGGATACTTAAATCTAAAAGACGGAACAACAAGAAGCTTTAAGATAGGATACAATTCCCAAAACAACCTCCTTCAGCCCGCCGCCCAAAGAGAATATGATCTCACATTAGATAATGATCTACGCCTCATAAGACAGGCTCCTTATTCCGATGATATAATTGTATATTCAGATTCTCCTATTCCTTCACAATTTAAGATTGAAGAGGGTAAATATTTTGAAAAGAAAAAATTAGATGAAGAAGAAGGTCTTCATCACTTTACTCTTGGTTCAAATAGGTCTATCATAAAAAACATCACTTTCGATAGGATTGATTTAGAATATGCCAGAGAGAGGAGGTTGACCATAAATAAGGAAGATCCGTATGCATTACTGACTAATGTTTTTAATGTCAACATTTCTATGTTTGGAAATAACTTTTTTAAGCCCGGATCGTATATATATGTAGATCCAAAAGTTATGGGTGACGTTGGTGCACCTTATGTCGAAGGTTCAATTGCTAACACAATGGGCCTAGGAGGGTATCATATCGTAACAAAAGTGCAGAACTCAATATCTGATAATTCTTATGAGACAATTATCGAGGCGGTGTGGGAAACATCCGGTTCTGGAAAGTTTGGTATGAAATCTAATAAATCGCAGAAAAAGAAAGAAGAAGAGAAGAAAGAAGATGGCAAATAATTTTACAACAAACAACGGTAGTAGTGTCTCTGCTATATTTGAAGAGAGGGTCTTGTATGAATTTGAAGCCTTTAAGACAAGCCTTGGCCCTTCCCTATCAGATCCCGTAGGAATAAAGAACTATTGGAGTCTTGAAAACAGCCTATACGGAAAAGTAGATAAGAGTCTTGTGGTAATTGAGCCAAACAGAGTTTATCTTAGAACTGTTGGTATAGACACACCTGTTCAGTATATTCTGGGGCCTGTAGCAGACTCTTTCGTAAAATTTCAAAACTCATTTAAGATACCCTCCCAATCTGGAAGGCTTGCGGAGGACAATTATTTAAATTCTCCAGAAATATTTAGAAGCTATGTCGATGCAGAAAATTCATACAACGATCACCTGACCACCATCATAACAAAGTTTAACAACCAGCATGTCTTATCTAAGCCTTTGGACAATAAAATCGCAAACATAAAAGATTATGCTGGTGAGTTCTTTAAGTATGTTTTTGATGGAAATGGTCTGCCGATATCAAAAGTATCTTATATTCTATCAAGCAAGGTGTCTGCGATAAACTCTGGATTATCTATCGAGATAGCAGATCTTAATCCTGCAGATAACAGAGACAAGCAGCTTTTCATCGAAAGTCCCAATTTCAATTTCTACAAACAAACAGCGATAAATGCAGGATTTCTTATTGACAAGAACATTCCTTGGAGATTAAACTTTGATCTATCTTCTCCGGCAAACACAGAAAAGATCTCTCCCGGATATGAAACAAGAGACTTAGCAAATAGCTTTCTAAACAGATACTTTCAACCAGCATATGAGAATGATATGGATTATCTAATCTCGTTGGTCGTGGTTGGCTATAATTCTCTTGTTGCAAGCAAGGGGTATTATATGCAAGGTCGCTGCAAATTCGAAAGAACTACGATCAAAAAAGAAACCGTAATTAAAGATGTTCTTCCGATGTACTATTGGACAAAGAGATATTGCCAACTTAGAAACATAGAGTCTGGAAACATTTACACCAAACCTGAAATCGATAAGATTATTCAGTACGCAATTGATTTGCAAGATCAAGCAAATGAATATATAGATTCCAAGTTTAGGTTGCCCTATCTGTTTGAGGGGTCAACAGTTTACGAAAGTCTCAAGCAGTATTATCTGGAAAAAAATAATATTTCACTTGACAATTTCTCTGATCATGTTACAATGATAATAAAGAATTCGATCAACAAGATATATTGAGGCTGAATTGTTATTTCAAACACTTGACGACAAAAAAGAATGTGTCGGCATTTATTATGCTGGAGAACTTTCTTTTGAAAAAGAGTTATCAGAAGACTTAGAAAGAACTTGGTCATACTCCGCTTTTCTGAAAGATGCAGATATTGAATATGCAAAGCTTTACTGTGGTGGGAAGACACTCGATAATGTCTGCCCAGAGCCCTTGAGAGACCGCTGGCAGGCCGTATCAAATAAGCTCAAGGCTTTTATCAAGTCTTTTGGAACATCCCTTGTATCGCTAAATGAGAGCTGTTTTTTCGATTTAGTTCCTCAAAAGTTTCTTTTGGAATACTGCTACACTAAAGATCTTATTTGTCAACACGTATTTGAGACTTATGAGAGGCCAAGCAACTATGATTATCTTCTCGAATTGACAAAGGTTATCGAAGAAATAAAATACAACAAGCTAAATCTCAATACAAAGAACTTGTCGCTATATCGAGGAAAGCACAGAAAGTTTCTCAAGAAGTTAAGGACTCTTCAACCTTATTGCAAGTTTAATATCTGGGGAACCAAGACCGGGAGGCTGACAACAATATCCAAAAGCTTCCCGATCCTAACAATGGACAAGGAATTTAGAACTGTTATCGAGCCAAAGAATGATTACTTTGTGGAATTAGACTTCAATGCAGCTGAATTAAGAACACTTCTTTCCCTGCAAGGCAGAGAGCAGCCATCTGAAGACATGCACGAGTGGAATATGGAAAATGTCTTTAAAGGAGATCTCACTAGAGCGGAGGCCAAAAAAAGAATCTTTGCTTGGCTCTATAACCCGGATAGTCATGACGAGCTTTGTGAGCATGCTTATGACAGGAGATCGATCCTAAAGAAGCACTATAGTCACGGCAGAGTCAAGACTATCTTTGGTAAAACAATTGAATCGGAAGACAGGACAGCCCTAAATTATATTATTCAGTCAACATGTGCTGAAAATGTGCTGCGACAAATGATAAAGCTATCTAATTATCTAGAAGGATATAAATCATATGTTGCTTTTCCGATCCATGATTCTGTTGTACTGGACTTCTCAGCAGAGGACAAAGAAAAACTTGGAGAAATCATAAATCTTTTCTCGAATACCGAGTTGGGAAAATTTAAAGTAAATGTAAGTGTCGGAACAAACTTCGGCAATCTTCAAAAGCTGGAGGTTTAAATGAACGTTATTGGTCTTGGTAATGCTGGATGTAACATCGCAGATTCGTTTGCACAGTACCCACAATATAAAATATTTAAAATAAATGTTGACATAGAGGGAAAAGGTTGCTATAATATACCTATACTTGAGACAGCGGAAGAGTATGAATCTTATGATTATCCAAAAATACGATCATTCCTTAAGGGGGTCAAAGGCGAGACTCTTTTTATCATTGGGGGATCTGGCAAGATCTCCTGTGGCTCCCTTAGAATACTCGAAAACATCAAAAGACTTCCAGTCTCCATCCTATACATTCAACCAGATTTAGACATGCTAGACGATACACAAAAAAGCCAAGAAAAGCTTGTAAGAAATGTTATTCAAGAATATACTCGTTCGGGTATTTTTGAGAAAGTTTGTTTGATTTCGAATAACTCTTTGGATAAGATCGTCGGCGGTGCACCCATCATTGGATACTTCGATACCTTAAATGAACTTCTCGTACCTTCTTTGCATATGATAAACTTCTTCTCCAATAACAAGGCTGTCTCTGGCGGCATCCCTAAAGCAAAGAACACACACCGAATTTATACAGTTGGAATCTTCGATACTCAAAAAAATGAAGAAAAAATGTTTTTTTCCCTTGACAGCAGCAGAAATAAGTGTTATATTTATGGTGTAAGCGAAGAAAAGTTAAAGACCGACAAAAAACTAATGAATAAGATCAAAAAACAAATTGAGTCAAAAAAAGAGGAAAATCTTGATATCTCATATGCAATTTATCCAACAGACTACGAGTACGACGTAGGTTATGTCATAGAAAGAACTCCCATTATTCAGAACTAAATTTTAATTTCACTTTATTAACAACAAACCAGCAGAGCGAGAGATTTGTCGCTCTGACTATAGCCAATACCGGCACAAACAACAAGAGAGGAAAGAAAGATGGCATTAGACATCGCACGAATTCGAGCACGACTCGACAATGTAAAGAACAACGGCAAAGCTGGAGGATCATTCTGGCGGCCAAAAGATGGAACACAAACAATCCGAATTGTCCCAACACAAGATGGCGACCCCTTCAAGGATTATTGGTTCCACTACAATCTAGGTCCGGATCAACGAGGCGGCCTTTTGTGCCCCAAGAAGAACCACGGAGATGATTGTCCGATTTGCAACTTCAAAGACCAGCTTTGGAAAGAATTTAATGACACCCAAGACCAAGACACGATGAAGATGGCAAAAGATTTGTCACCACGTCAGCGTTTCTTTTCACCAGTATTAGTTCGTGGTGAAGAGGCCGAAGGCATTCGAGTGTGGGGTTACGGCAAGGAGGCTTACACTTCCCTGCTAAACTTGGTCCTTAACCCAGAATACGGAGATATTACCGATGTTGATGCCGGTACTGATTTGACTCTGACTTACGGAAAGCCACCGGGAGCCAGTTTCCCCAAAACAACCCTAACTCCCCGCCGTCGCACAAGCCCGCTTTGCGATGAGGCCGTTGGTGGTGATGAAGAATGTACTCGACTCTTGGACAATATTCCGGGATTTGACAACCTCTTCCAAGTCAAGACTCAAGATGAAGTCCAACAGGCACTAGATGGATTTATCGCCTCCCTTGAGGGCGATACCGAATCCGCCGCATCAGAACTGGTAGTCAACGAAGGAACACCCGATGTCCTTGCTGCCTTCAACGAGTTGACCGGAAACTAAGTAATACCTCCGACCGCAGGGAGGCATGGGTTTATAGATGCCTCACTTTTTTTAATCCTAAGAGGAAAATAATGACAACTGAAACTGACACAACTACAACTACACTCACAACTGCAACCGAAGGGGCAAGTGCAACTGTTCACTATAGGGGGACACTAGAAGATGGAAGCGAGTTCGATAACTCTCATACCCGTGGGGAGCCGATTACATTCACCGTAGGATCCGGAGAAATGATTCCGGGATTTAACAATGCTGTTGCTGGAATGACCGTGGGGGAAACTGTAACAGTCACTCTTACACCGGATCAAGCCTATGGCGACGTTAATCCAGAGGCACAAACTACTTTCCCTAAGTCTGGATTTCCAGAAGGTCTGGATCTGGTAGAGGGTATGCCTGTTCCTCTCAAGACACCTGATGGACGCACTTTAATTGGCCGATTGACTGAGCAACAAGACGAAAGTGTAACCATCGACTTAAACCACCCACTAGCAGGACAGACCCTGCAATTTGAGATTGAGTTGGTAGAGGTCACCACTACGACAACTACCGCAACCACTTCAACCGATGAGGAAATCGCTACCTAATAACATGCGCGTTGTGACCGCAGGGAGGCATGGGTTTACAGATGCCTCACTTTTATTTCAAATTATTTTATATTTTTGCTTGACAGCAACCACATGATATGTTATATTATTATTACAAACAAGGAAAGACATTCAAAATTTTCCCTAGAGAGTGCGGGGATAGTGGCACTCAATCATCAAGTTTTTTAAAAACTGTTTTTTATGGGAATGTTTCTGTAGAAAAAGATGAACAACAAAACACTGTTCCGTAAGTATGGGACATTAACAAAAGGAGTCAAAATGACTTATTTAGAAGAAGAAGGAATCATCTTTGAAGATGAAAATGAAGGCGTCTTTAATGGCGAAGTTGCCGAAATGGAAATTCACCCTATAAGATATAAGTTTGTAGAGGGTTTGCGAATTTTGGGATATGCATTCAATTCTGCAATCGGAGAATTTGTTGATAATTCAAAAGATGCTGGGGCAAGAAACATAAATATTCAACTTAATAGTAAAGATAAAGATCTAGTTGAAGTTATTATACAGGACGATGGGTCTGGTATGACGGAAGAACAGCTTAAAAATTGCTTTACACTGGGTGCTGACAGAGAATATGTCGAAGGCGATACTGGAAAGTTTGGTAAAGGCGGAACAGAAGGAAGCCTGTCGTTTGCCAGAAAGAAAACCGTTTACACAAAAAAGGGTAAAATCATCTTAGGTAGAAAATACGACCTAGACATCATTGAAAAAAGAGATTTTTGGGGATCCGTTCCTGTGGCTCCACCGGAAAACATTGTCCGACAATTTGGCAATAAAGATGGAACTATCATCCTTCATGAAAATATTGATCTGGCAAGAAACAAAGCCTCAACTTTGGCAAATAAACTTGAGCCGTACTTATGTCGAACATACTACGACAAGCTATTTCAAGAAGACTTTAATATAACTCTTAATGAAAAAAAACTAGAGCCTTTTGATCCCTTGTGCCTTGATGATCCAGATGTTGAAATACTCCAAAATAAAACAATCAATATCAACGGTCATGAAATTGTAGTCAAAGCAGTGTACTTGCAAGGTGTAAAAGAGAATGTAAGTTGTCCCGGCACCGAGACATTGGCTAGTTTAGCAGGTGGGTATGCTATAAGAGAAGGTCGAATTCTAAACCCAACCCCGATGAACACCAGTAACTCTGGTCTAGATGGAATCTACAATTCTTCGCATTCAGATTATCGCCATCTTCGATGGAGTGTCGAATTTAAATCCGACTTAGACAAAGAAATGGGAACTACGACTCTCAAAAATGCTATTCGAATGAACCAATCCGTACGTGATCAGGTGAAAGAGATTGTTGCGAATGCAAAATCAAGTACAACTGCCAAAGTCAATGCCTATAAGCATAGGCAACATGCGAAGGTTCAGGCCGAAGTTGCAGGAGTAACAAAGGAAAAGCTAAATAAGACAACACCAGATGTTTTGGTTGATATTGCTTTAGAAGACCTTAAGAACACAGGTCCACTTGGCTCAGTAACACCAGCAGTCGCAGCAAGCGAATTTGATTTCGAGATTTGCCTGAACAGATCACATCCGGCAATTTCATCTGCTTCCAAAATGAATCGAGCGGCCCAAGAAAAGTTCATGAATATATTGGCATCATTCTTAGTTGGAGTCCAAACAACCCATGATTCATCTGGCTTGGAATTAGATGATTTTAAAGAAGATCTTATTGTAAAAATTAGCAGCATTGCAAGATCAGTAGCACGTTTAAAGTAGTATCATGAGAGGCATGTAGAACACATGCCTCTCATTTATTCATAAGGAGAAAAACATGGCAAGAAAAACAGGATCATCTGCTGGAAAGCTTTCAATGGCAGACATGAGAAAGATGATCAATAAGAAAGCGGGCATGAATGTTGCCCACGATCTAAATGAGGCAAACCCAACAGAGGTTACCCAGTGGATCCCAACAGGATCTCGATGGCTCGACTCTATCATTTGCCGAGGAAAGTATGCGGGGATTCCAGTTGGAAAAGTGTCCGAAATTGCTGGCCTAGAGGCAACAGGCAAGTCATATATGGCAGCACAAATTGCAGCCAATGCTCAAGATATGGGAATTGATGTTGTGTATTTTGATTCAGAATCCGCCATCGATCCCTCGTTTCTTGAAAACGCTGGGTGTGATCTGGAAAAGCTTCTTTATGTGCAGGCACAGTCGGTCGAGTTTGTTTTAGAGACCATTGAAGACCTCTTGGCATCAGATAACCAGATGTTATTTATTTGGGATTCTTTGGCTCTAACACCTGCTGTGAGTGAAGTCGAAGGCAGCTTCGATCCTATGTCACAGATGGCGATGAAGGCTCGAATTCTTGCACGAGCGATGTCAAAGCTCGCCCTACCTATTGCAAATGCGAATGCAACACTGCTTGTTCTAAATCAATTGAAAACAAACATTACTCGCATTGCAGCCGAAGCCATGACGACACCATATGTCACACCCGGAGGGAAAGCTATGGCTTATGCCTACTCTCTCCGGGTTTGGTTGACAGGCCGTAAAGCAAAGGCAAGCTTTGTTCTTGACGACAACGGCTTTCGAATTGGGTCTGAAGTAAAAGTTAAACTTGAAAAGTCCCGCTTTGGAACCGCTGGCCGCCGATGTAACTTCCGAATCTTGTGGGGAGGAGACAGTGTAGCAATTCAAGATGATGAATCTTTGTTTGATGCAGTGAAATCTTCGGACAATATTCTTCAATCTGGTGCTTGGTACACCATGGTCTTCGAAGATGGGACAACAGAAAAGTTCCAAGCAGCCAAATGGGTTGAGAAGATGCAAAACGATAAGTTTCGTCAGCGTGTTTATCAGATCATTGATGAGGAAATCATTATGAAATTTGATCAGCGTCAGGGCAGTGCATCCGATTTCTATGACTCTGAAGAAGAAACAGACTAATTGGTAGTATGGAAGATTCGTTTCTAAAAGTCAAGTACGATAAGCTAGTTTTCGAGCTTAAGTTTTTAGAAGCGGATCTTCATTACCATGATTCTATTTTGAAGAAAGGGTCTGGTGAGTTTGAATCACAATGCAGATCAGCTATTAAGGATCTTGGATTAGAAAAAGTATTCTACGGAGATAAGTCTGCCGCAGAGAACTATGCTAAGAAAGAATCTAAAATAGAGCAGGAATCAGCTAAAAAGATAAAGCCAAGTAAGCCTGTGGCCTTATTGTTTCGCAAAATAGCTTCTCAGACCCACCCAGATAAGCTTGCAAGGCTAGAGGGTGAAGAGAGAGCAGCCAAAGAAAAGCTCTTTATAGAGGCGACTGAAGCGAAGGACGAAGACAATTTATTAAGGCTCCACATCATCGCCGCAGATTTATCAATAGAGGTTCCAGATTTATCCTTAGAAGACATCTTAATGTTCGAAAAGAGGATAGGCGAGATAAAAACACAAATAGATTCTAAAAAAGGAACTTGGGTCTGGGCTTGGTTAATATCTCCCAGAGACAAGAAAGATAAAATCATAACAGATTATGTTGATTTTATGGTAAAAACAGTAGTAAAAAAACCATCTGACCCGGAGTAAAGATGACTAAAAGACTAATGGTAGTTGACGCTTTAAACGCATACTTTAGAGCATATATCGTAGACCCCAGCCTATCTGAGAATGGCCAGCCAATTGGTGGATATAAGGGATTTGTTAAGATCTTGCAGAAGCTCTGCCGAGAGATGCGACCAGATGAGATTATCATCGCTTGGGACGGTGCTGGTGGTTCACAAAAGAGAAAAGCTACCAACAAAAACTACAAGGAAGGACGCAAGCCGATTCGTCTTAACCGTGCTGTCCGAACTCTAACAGAAGACCAAGAGATGCAGAACAAAGTATGGCAGCAATGCCGCTTGATGGAAATGCTCAACGAGATGCCCTTTATTCAGATCGTAAGCGATGGAATTGAAGCCGACGATGTTATCTCTTATGCGGTTCAGAATCATAAATACGAAGGCTGGGAAAAGATTATTGTATCTAGCGACAAAGATTTCTTTCAGTTATGTGACGACGAGACGGTTCTATACCGACCAATCCAGAAGCTATTTGTAAATAAGCCGAGGATATTGGAAGAACACGGAATTCACCCAACAAACTTCGCCATGGCGAGAGCGATAGCTGGAGATAAATCTGATAACCTTGATGGTGTCAGGGGAGTGGGACTTAAGACTATCGCCAAGAAGATGACATTTTTCGCTAACGAGGAGTCAGTTACATTTGATGAACTGTACGAGTACTGCGAAAATGATAATACAGGGCTTAAAGCATTCTCATCTATCTTGGAAAACAAAGACAGGATCCGGGACAACTATAAAATTATGCAATTGTATTCCCCGGCAATGTCTATCCAAACAAAAAACAAAATACAATATGCTTTGGATAACTTTGAACCGCACTTTAATAAAACAGAAGTAATCAAGAGAATGAAGGAAGATGGCTTTGGGGAATGGAACACTTCGGACATTTTCGCAATTTGTAAAAGAATTACAAGTAAGGCTTGACAGGCTCTCTGAATCGTGCTATATTAAATAACAACGGAGGGTTTCATGTCGAAGGAAGACTTTAGCCAATACGGTAAAGATTTCCAAGAAAGTTTATGTCACTTGATGCTTATTGATCGACCATTTGCAGATCAGATGTATGAAGTAATCGACATAAACTTTTTAGAGTTAAAATATTTACAAACTTTTGTAAAGCTGATTCAAACTTATCGAGAGAAGTTCGGAGTTCATCCGAGTGAAGATATTATGAAAACAGTCATTAGGTCTGAACTTGGTAATGAATTAGAATCGGTACAACAACAAATTAGAAACTTTTTTGCACGAGTCTATCGTGCTGATGTCGGGGACTCCGAATATATCAAGGCAACCTCTCTTGATTTCTGCAAGAAACAAAAATTAAAAGCAGCAATGTTGAGGTCCGTAAAGCTATTAGAGAAGTCATCTTTTGATGAAATATCACAGGAGATCAACGAGGCACTTAAGCTTGGCTCTGATTCAAACCACGGCCATGATTACGTTAAAGACTTTGAGCAAAGATTTATCTTAAAGACCAGAAATCCGGTCCAAACAGGATGGGAAGAGATAGACAAAATTACCCACCAAGGTCTTGGTAGTGGCGAGCTGGGTGTCGTAATCGCTCCAACCGGAGCAGGGAAGAGTATGGCCCTTGTTCACATAGGTGCCCAAGCACTTATGGAGGGAAAAAACGTACTCTACTACACCCTTGAATTATCAGATACAGTTGTTGGATCTCGTTTTGACAGTTGTATTACCAAGGTTCCGCTTAATGATCTAAGGAGTTTTAAGGAGGAGATTTATGAAAAGGTTCAGGAAATCGAGGGGAACTTGATTGTAAAAGAATATCCCACAAAGTCTTCTTCGGTGGCAACATTAAAGAATCATTTAGAAAAAGTAATCACCAGAGGGTTTAAGCCCGACATCATTCTTGTCGATTACGCTGATCTTCTTCGACCGATTTCCACTTTAAGAGAGAAAAGACATGAATTGGAGACTATTTATGAACAGCTCCGGGGTTTGGCACAGGAATACAAATGTTGTGTTTGGACTGCCTCACAGACAAATAGGTCTGGCTTAAATGCCGAAGTTATTACAATGGAATCAATTAGCGAAGCTTTTAACAAGTGTTTTGTTGCAGATTTCATTTTATCGATTTCAAGAACAGCGGAAGACAAATTGAACAATCAGGGTAGGATATTTATAGCAAAAAATCGCAATGGAGTAGACGGGGTTATCTATCCCATTTACATGAATACTGCCAATATTACCATCAAGGTCTTGCCTAGTTCTGGGGAAACAATAGGTGAAGTGCAGAAGGAAGCAAAGAAGAGACAGGAAGTCAAATTAAAAGAGAAATATGCACAATTTAAGAACAAGAAGGGGAAAAAATAATGTCATTAAATACACTACAAGAATATACTAGAATCGCAAAATATGCTAAATATTTACCTGAAGAGAACCGAAGGGAGACTTGGAAAGAACAAGTTGATAGGGTTTTCGACATGCATAGGGAATACTTCAAAGAACATCCAGAAGTAATGCCTCATATTGAATTTGCTGCAAGTGCGGTTCTCAAAAAAGATATTCTTGGCTCGCAAAGAATCCTGCAATTTGGGGGTACTCCCATTTTTAAGCATAATGCGAGAGTGTATAACTGTGGTTTCGGACACATCAACCGACCACGGGCATTCCAAGAATTGATGTATTTGCTTCTTTGCGGCTGCGGTATTGGATTTTCTGTACAGAAACATCATGTTTCGCAACTGCCACCCGCAACAAAGCGGGGAGAAATTATTGAAAAGACCTATCTAGTACCAGATACTATTGAGGGGTGGGCTGATGCTATTGGTGTTCTTATTGCAAGCTATATGGGTGGAATTCCCGAATTTGATGAATACATTGGGGAAAAAGTTGTTTTTGATTATTCAAACATCCGTCCTGCCGGTGCTCCCTTATCTTCTGGTGCCAAGGCTCCCGGTCCAGATGGCCTGCGCCGCTCTATTGAAAAGATTGAAGAAATATTTGAAAAGAGCCTTTCGAAAGCCAGAACAGTAAAGATGCGCCCACTTGAAGTGTATGATATAATTATGCACGCAGCAGATGCTGTTATCTCTGGTGGAGTCCGTCGTTCCGCAACAATTGCACTTTTCTCTCCAGAAGACGAAGAGATGGCCACAGCAAAGACGGGCAACTGGTTTATTGAAAACCCACAACGAGGCAGGTCTAACAACAGTGCTTTACTTGTGCGTGATGAAACTTCCAAAGAAACATTTAATAAATTAATGTCTTGCGTTAAGGAATACGGCGAGCCGGGTTTTGTCTGGGCCGAGAGCACGGAGATGGGATTCAACCCCTGTGTTGAAATCGGACTATACCCTGTTGATGTTGAAACCGGAAAGTCGGGTTGGCAGTTCTGCAATTTGGCAGAAATCAATGGCAAGAGGGCAAACACGGAAGAAAAGTTCTATGAGGCTTGTAAAGCAGCAGCTATTGTGGGCACACTTCAGGCATCTTACACAAGTTTTCCTTACGTTGGGGAGACGACAGAGAGGATTACAAGACGGGAAGCCCTGCTAGGTGTCTCCATTACGGGCATGATGGACAATCCAGAAGTTCTTTTTGATCCCCAAATTCAAAGAAACGGCGCAAAGATCGTAAAGGATACCAATAGGGAAATCGCATCAATCATTGGAATAAATCCGGCTGCAAGAACCACTTGTGTTAAACCAGCAGGCTCCACGAGCTGTATTCTAGGTACTGCAAGTGGCATTCACCCACACCATGCTAAGAGGTATTTTCGTCGTGTGCAGGCAAATGTTCAAGAGAATCCGGTCCAGCACTTCAAGGGAATAAATCCTAGAGCGGTCGAGACTTCTGTTTGGGATCCTAATGGTGTAACGGAGGTTATCACATTCTTATGTGAGGTTCCAGCTGGAGCTAAAACAAAGAATCAGATCGATGCGTCAAAGCTTCTCGAAAGTGTCAAGTTGACACAACAAAATTGGGTACGCTACGGAACAAACAAAGAGTTATGCACACAACCTTGGTTAAGTCATAATGTGTCTAACACGATCCATGTTCGACAAGACGAGTGGGATGTGATTGAGGACTATATATATAAGAATAAAAAATACTTTGCTGGCATCGCCTTGATTCCAAACTCTGGAGACAAGGACTACCCACAGGCTCCATTTTGTGCAGTACCTTATGGAGTAGACATTTATCGTGAATATGGCGATGGTTCTTTCTTTGCTTCCGGAATTATTGAAAAGGGCTTAGAGGCATTTGATAATAATCTCTGGGCCGCATCTGATTGCCTCTTGGGTGTCGGAGAACCTATCGAGCAAGCAAACTGGATTAAGAGAGAGTGGATTACAGCCGCTATCAAGTTTGCAGATAGTCACTTTGAAGGAGAGGTCCGTAAGATGACTTATTGCTTAAAAGACATATATAATCTTAAGTTGTGGGAAAAATTAAGTAAAGAGTACAAAGATGTAGACTGGAAAGAAATGAGTGAGCAGGAAGATAACATTGATTTCGGTCAGGAGTCAGCCTGCGCAGGCGGCGCATGTGAGATGCCAGAAGAATATTTAGAAGCGTTAAGAAGTACAAACACCAATGTGGAGGAAAGATGAGTTTTACACCGTGTAACAGATACTTGCTAGTTGTGAGGCAAGAAAATCAAGCAGAAGAGGAAACACTAATTGCATTGCCTGAAGGAACTTTCAGGACAGATAGTCGATATGAAAGAGTCACAGTGGAGGGCATTTCATCAGAAGTGCGACCGCCTTTAGCAGTCGGCAAGGACTTAGTTGTTTTAAGTCATATGATTGAAGAAGTGGATTTTGGGGATGGTCCAGTCTATTTAGTATTGGAAAATCATGTCCTTGGAATCGTGGAGTAACAGAGATGCAAAGCAATGAACAATTCATTAACTTGCTAAAGCAATTGATTAAAGAGACAATCAGGGGAAGGGAGGTTCTTTTGGAATCTCCTGTTCCTAGTCAATCAGAAGTTTTAGTTGAGAACAAAATAAACAAAATCTTAAAAAACGCTAAGAAGTAGAACGAGTTTATAAAAGAGGGATTTTGAAGTTAGACAAGCATACATATCAGTATGACACCATTGTAATTGGAGGTGGTCTAAATGCTAAAATCTATGCTTATTATTCTAAGTGTCCTTGTATTTGTGGAAACTATGCTTCTCCCTTTAGGTTTGATGTGCTGCAGGAAGAAGTGGTGCAAAAACTGCCGGGACAAAACAAAAACTCTCTTCAGAGCTGGGAAACACTAAACTTTATCCTTGGCTTGTCGGGTCAGTTACCCATGGGTGATAAGGTGGTTAGTCTTAATATTCGAGACAATGTTCTCAAAGCGACTACTAAAGATTCTAGGCTCGGCAGATTTGAATTTAATAAACTAATCATCTTTGACGACAAAGATGTATATGGATTACCCTTAATAAAGGAAAAGAAAGTTGGAAAATCACGAGTTCTGGACTGGTTTAATGTGCGCTCTGGCATGGAGCATGATCATGATTTGTTTACGACCCAAGACGATTTCATCAGAAAAGTTATCTTTTACCCCTCCGACAGATTTGGAAATCAAGCGTCAGGAAGAGTTAGAAAAGATCTTGTTGCGGTATCATTTTTAGAAGAAGATCAAGTAAAAGACTTTGAGTATTCTGACACGATGGCTAGATTCAAAATATTACAGATGATGAAGGATGCTGGAATCAAGGGTGCTCGTAATGGTCGAGACATGAACAACCCAGAGACTTATCGGTACTACTCTCCCAAGATTGAGGCAACACAAAGAGAAATAATTCCAGATGTAACCAATTACTATGAGGAAGACGAAAGGTTTGAGTTCCGTTATGACACTCCAGAAGAAATCATAGAACAATTCGGCAACGAACCTGACAGCTACGCCTCAAAATTATTAAACTTATTAACCAAAACAAACTAATTATATAAGTTATGGGACACTTAAAAGACATTAACGAATCTTATCTAACTCATTGCCGACATGCCTTGGCTTTGAG
>WLWF01000933.1_pt1 | contig 26489 bp, 25 predicted proteins | sample 6718331 | NCBI WGS metagenome assembly WLWF01 (sample SAMN12718692, study PRJNA515312) | sponge metagenome | isolation source: marine sponge | host: Mycale hentscheli | place: New Zealand: South Island, Marlborough, Capsize Point | collected 2003-05-01
GTAATATCGAGACTGAGGGGGAAACTGAGATTGATGTCACCATCAGATATGATAACAAATCCCAAGTAAATACTCAAAAAGCTTCAACCTGTTTGGATTTTTTGGAATCCTATTCCCGAATCATTAATGCGGGTTCCATTGAAATTAACAGTTACAGTAATTTAGAACTTGAAGGAAGTTTTATCAATGGGAAAAATGAAATAGCTTGTTGCTTTTTTGATCAGTTGTGTAATTTGTTACCGGCTGATATAAATTATGATCCAGGCCAAGTCTGTCCGACCCAAGCCGTTCTCCAGGTTACCGGTAACTCCAAATTTACCTTTATTTTTGGAAATAATGCCGAGACTGAATTTTTAAATGATATTAAAAGTAATATTTGTTTTGAGACTGATACTCAAGCTTTAATTAGAACAGAGCAGGGTTCTACTAGTAAAGACACTGTTATTAATAAGGGTACTTTTACTTTAAATGGAGAAGCAACTTTTAAAAATGTAAATTTTGAAAATTATTCGGTACTTCAAAATACCTATCGGGTAGATGGAACCACCCAATCAGGATATGTTTTTTACTATGCTCGTACTTTATTTACCGCAAACACCTCTAATGTGAAATTATGTAATATTAGTAAAGAATCTAGTATTAAAATTGCCCCGACCTGCTATTTCTGTCTTGATGGCTATAATGTCATTAACTATGGTAAAATTATTGTTGGTCATAAGATTACTAATACTACCACTAATAATACCTCATTAACTTCTGGTAATATAGAAAATAACATAGAACAAAGTGCTCAAGATGTCTTTGTAGCTAATGATTTAAGTTTAAATGCCACCTTTATCTTTGGATTTTTAACACTTAATACTAACCATACTACTAATATGCTTAAAAACTTTTATAATATGACCATAGCACCAAAATCAGTAGCTATGATTGGGAAAAATTCCACACTAAATAAAATTAATAAACCACAGATTAATATGTTAAATCAAGGAACTATTTTTAATTTTGGTTTACTACAAGTAAATCGTAATACTGAAATTGTTAATAGACCCTGTCCCTTTAATATTAATAATGAGGAGTTTAGCATTTACAATGGAGGCTATAGTTTATTTAATACCAATTCTGTTATTGTTATTAGAAAACCATATAATGGCACTAATACCGGTGGATATATTAAATCCATTTCGGCATTACTATACAATGGTGGAAAAATACGTAATTCAGCTAATGGGTTAATAATTAGCTGGGTAAGTTATAATAAGGTAGAACAAGATAATATCACACAATGTAATTTAATTTATGGATTACAATCCACGGTATCTGGATCAGGTAAAATCCGTATCCTTCCATATCCAAGTATTGATAATTGGGACAGAGATTGTCTACAACAATATTTACAACAGCAAGGTAATAATGCCAATGATTATGCCTTTTAAATATAGTAAAATATAGTAAATTACATATAATTGTAATCACTTATATTAAATTCCACGTTCCTTAAACCAGTTAATAATATTAGTGGTTGAAATACCCTTGGTATATGGGACGTATTTCATAATTCCCATTTCACGTGGTACACGATAAAACTCAGCTTGTTCATCGTCATCACCATGAATCACAATATCAATGTTGTGTTCTTTAATAAATTCTTCTGTTAAATATAACACAGCTGGGACTACTTTAACCCCGAGATTAAATTCCTCTATCATTTGTTTTCTAAATTTAAACGGAATAATAGGCAGTCTCTTATAAGACTGTGCGTCTTCATCTGTAACAACTCCAATGATTAATTTATTTCCTAATTGTTTTGCTTTTTTTAGAAATGAAACATGACCAAAATGAAATAAATCAAATACACCATCTACATATACCGTTTTATCTACCATATAATTTTAAAAAATATATTTATTTACTAAGATTATATGCGTTTTAATTTCTAAAAAATTGAACTATACCTCTAAACTTTACATAAACTAGATTAATTATCATAATGCCAACGGTTTATGTTGCCAGTTTTTCAAGAGGTTGTATTCGCCCAAAAATTGAAGGAGCGACATGTTTAAATGTAACTAGTTGTCAACCTAAAAATCATCCAAATCGGTTAGCTTTTTCTCCCTTACATCTTGGTCCTGTTATAGATTCAATGGATAACTTAAAGTTTAATACATTTGAAGGTTGGTGGCAAGGTCAGAAAAGATATCCTGATCTAGGACATATTTCAGATACTAATCAATCAACGGAAGCGTTTAAAAGATTCCGAAGCCAGGTAGCCACTACTACCAATCCAAGTCAATTACGACATCCTAAGGGTACCAAGACCCGAGAAAAGATTGGAACTCAAGTGATATGTGGTAAACAAGTAACTAGATATAAAAGACTAGTTCCACAAGATGCAGTATATCATGGTCAAATAATTACTGGCTATATTAATTCTCGTAAAATGGCATATGTCCCATATTATTATAATTTAATTCAGGATAGCTCTCAATTAAATTATTATAAAAAAATATATAGTCAGGGTCATGATATTGTTGTCTACGATTTAGATGGACCAAAAGATAATTCTGGTCATCATCAAGTACTTCCCGTAACAGCTAAAATGTTACGGGAAAAACTTAATTATACAAGGGATAGTTTTGGACATGGTTACATCGTGGCTGCGGCTCTGTTAAATATTACACCATCTGAAATATGTGACTAGTGTAGATTTGCTAAGCCAATCCGGTGATTACCAAAGTCAAACACCGTATATTGTCGCCTTAAAAACACATCTCCAAGAATCCATCGGGTTGGACCAAGACCCGATAACTGAGTAATACCGAGAACACATTGATTTTTAACAGTTAGGATATAGTCATCGGCTGTTAAAGCAACCTCTACATTATGTGGAAACCTAAAATTAAGATTAGGTAAAGTTGGTTTACTAGCACAGTCTACCGTATAGACATTAGGATTGATTGGATTTTGTTTAGCCCCAATTTGAGATACAATAACTTTAGCGTCTTCTTCAGGTGCGGCAATTAAACTAGTACCAGTATCCATAATGGCAGTATAACTATTTTTTTGGGATATCTTATCACCTAACGCATATCCCTCTAGGGGTATTTCCCAATAACCACTGTCAGTAATATTATGATACACGATGTCTCCAGTGTATAATGTCGGATTTGTAGTACCAAAAGTTATACTTCCTTTATTTCCTGATTCATCACCCAAGTAAACCGAAAAATAATCATGAGCTACTAACTTTGAATTTTTAATTTGTGTTAGCAGTGAAGGCATACCACCGGCTGATATTTTGTCTAAACCTAACCCTGAAATACCGTCAAATTTTCCAAGAATATATGGTAGTCCTAAACTGTTTTTGGTTACGGTAATAAAGGGTGAATTTTTAATGATTCCAGAACCAAGGCTAACGACATCATTAGCTACGGTACCAGTGATAGGACCGCTCCCATAACGTATCGTGATGGAGGTACCATTATCATGAAAGCTATGACTATTTTCTGGTGAAAATTTACTATGAAGTCCACAACCACTACAGGACTCAGCAGGAACCCATAAATTCGAAGATCCGGTATCATAGATGACCTTAAAATCTTGTGGTGGTGTTCCTAATCCTATCGTGCCGTAATATTCAGTATTCATAAAATCAGTTAGGGAGATATCTATCTCACTAGAAGTCCTTTCTAAGGTAGTTAATCTATCTGTGTTGGGTTCATTAAAGAGTGGAATATTTATCCCACTACTTAATAAAGTTAAACTTAAACCGATAAAAGTTATCATCTGAGTATATTACCTTTCCATGGTATCACCTTATACCATTTCATATTTTAAACTACTTAAAACCTTATGCCCCACTAGTTAAGGTATTATTATCAAATTTAATAGTAAAATACCCATTTCTAGTCATGTTAAAATAGATACTATGGATAGTAAATGCCTCGTTGCCATAGGTATAATTACAGATTAAGGTCCCTTGTAAATTTGGAAAGGTTAAATAACTTTGATATAGGGTGTCTGGATTTGTGGTAGCGGGGACGGGTAAAATTAAATGATCATTAATACAGACACTATTTTCAGTAGTGACTAATATACCATTGACTTTTAGTTGTAAACAGTTGTTAACTAAATTACCATAAATTACATTATGATAAATATTGGTATTTTGTAGGGCGTTTCTGGGAGCAATACCTGACGTATCTCCCAAGGTAACTGTGTCGGTATTTGCCTGATATAAGACTACCTCATCGGTATTCATTGGTTTAAATAGTAAATAACTAGTACCTAAAATACCTTTTAATGTCGCCGAAAAAGTATTGGCATAGGTAATCATTATGGGAAATGAAATTGAAATTCTTGTGTTCATTATAAATTATTTATATATCCTATTTAAATAATGGGTTTTATATTTAATTGCCTACTCCATCTGGAATGGGCAAATTAATTTCTGCATTTACCGCAATATTAGTGACATTAAAAAGCCGATTAACATAAGTATAATTAATAAGCCCACATCCAGTATTATCTATGGTAGGTATTAGGATTTGGTATATTTGTGGAGATCTAGAATCTATTGGTTCAATTGGTAATAGAGAAATGGTAGTATTAAAAACAATTGTTTTTAAAATTGGATTAAATACAGTCTCATCATTAGGAGATTTTTTCTGTTCATAGATAATATTTCCTTTAACATGTAGATTTAAATTACATTCTTCGGCACTTATTTTAAAAACCCGATTTCGTAAATTACATGATAATGTCTTCTTGCCAGTTAATTTGTCACTATATAATTTATCATACACCACATTATTATCATTTCCAAAAATGAATTCTAAATTACCCTTAATGATACCATGGGTAAATAAATTTATATGGGTTAAATCAAAAGTTAATAGTGGAAAGGAGATAGTATATTGCCCACAGCATTGCTCTAAAAATTTTCTATTAATGGGATAATTTGAGGCGTTTGAACAATTGGTAATATTTTCACAATTATGATTCTGAAAATCATTACATTTTTTGTCACCATCATTATTACATGAATTTTCTAGTTCATGAATATGAGGTACGTAAAAAAAAGGCTTATTTGGATTCATCTTTAAGGTAACTGAGAAACTATTTGTAATAATTGTCTTTCGTTTTTAAATCCAGGGATAATAACAGGTAATTTATTACCCTTATCATCCTCTTTAACTGCTTTAATGTGCTTTAATTTTTCACCTGGAATATAGAGAGCCGGGAAACCATTAATATTTTTAGGAACATTTTTATCATTTTCCTTTACTAAATCTAATAATCTAGGATTCATCTTCTGTAATATTTTCTTCTGAAGTTTACAGTAGCCACACCAATCAGCAGTGTACCATCTAGCATCGTATTTTTTTAGTTTGTGTACAACACCATCTTGTTTCTCTCTTCTTTGTTTACTAAATCCTTTGTTTTTTTGAAACGTCATTTATAACTATAGTCATAAAATTTTAACTATCTATAATTTTAAAAATACGAAGATGATGGGTTATTTATCTATAGTGACACCACCATCTTCTGTAGTTGGGTCACTATTATCAAAATAGGTAATTCCAAAATCCATACGAGCACGTTCCACGAATTGGTTTTTAAAGCTATCTAGTTTTTCTTGGTAATCCTTATTTAGACGATAATTATTACCATGTAATTTCTCTATGCTTTCTATATTTTGATACATACCATATCCAATAAGACTACCAATGCTAAGTCCTCCTATTTTTTTTAAAAATGACATTATTAAATTCCAAGATAAACATTAATTATGGTTAAACGCAAAAAAAATAATATCTACTATTTCTACTAGTATGGATTTGAAAGCTCTCCAGGAGAAACTTAATCTAGCTAAAATTGGAATAAAGGATCTAGATAATGAAATTAGCTTATTACAAGCCGAAAAACAATACCAAGAATTAATTAGTCAATTTAGTCCGGCTTACCTATCAGGTAGTAAATGGTATGTGGGAACAAGTTTACGAGAATATCTTAAAAAACAGAGTGTCTCCACAAATATTTTACTCCCCCTTTTTTATCTGAGTCATAAGCTAGATAAAAAAAATTGATCACCTTGGCTTTAGTACCAAAAATGTTAAATATTAAATATTAAAAAGTTTGTAGTAGAAATGTCTGCTAACATTATTACACAACTTAATCTACCCGTAGATAACAGGGGGGTCCAATTCGCAGAGGTGAAAACCACCAACCAGAAATTGGATAGCTATGACTTTAAAATCTATACCATTAATGTTAAACCATGTGATGATCATGGAAACGTGATTACTAACAAAAGAAAAGCCAGACATGTTACTGATGATAGCTTTTATCAAACACATCCAGAACACCACAGGTTATTTCCTAGATCATACAGTATTCTGGAAATAAGTCGGGCTGGACAAATAGTGGATTACGTCTACCTACAGGGGTTTTATAAATTTACTGGTTTAACTGAAATAGACGATGACGATACTACTGTTTGCCAGGGTCTCCAACCCCCTGATCTAGATCAGCGTTATACTCATGTATTAGAAACAGAAAAAGCCAATGGGAAAAATACCGTGATGACTCTTTTCCAATTGGCTAATAAATACTATCTATTTGGTGGATCTAAAAATGTCCACCGGGTAGTAGGACTTTCCTCTTTTCAAAAGGATATGACAGATGAGGTAGTAACTTCTAGTCCCCTGGTGGTGTCACTTTTAAATATCTTTTACCAACAGTATCAGGGCTTAACTAAAACCGAACAGCAAAAACTAAAGACCCTTCTTGCTGTCCAGCATCATACCCTATCCGGTGAATATCTGGATGGTCTTCATATGGTATCCGAACCAAGGGATACTATTCTTTGGTTTGGACTGATTGATACCAAATGTCATGCTAGTGACAGTGCCAAACAAACATCCAAATCCCAATCACCATCCCAATCTTTAACCGGTAATATCTATCAAAACCTAAAAAAGCTGACCAGCTTAGGTTTACCTACCGTAGAGTTTAAGTTTTTAGACAAGTCTGAATTTACTAGAGATAATTATCATCAGACAAGATATGGAAGAGGTAGAGAAGGATTAGTTAGACACTATTTAGTAGTGGATCACCAAAAGGATGATGTTGGGGGTAGTGGTAGTGGTGGTGGTGATCAACAATATACTACTATCTTTGTAGAGAAATATAAACTAATCTGGTATGTAGTCATCCGGATGCTAAGACAAATTATCCTAAATGCCCAGGCTCCGTATAATCTAACGACACTATCCTCCAGAATTCACAAAACCCTATTAAATAGAAATGCCTTTCTAAAGTTGCCAACGCCGATGCTAGTTATTTGGCATGGACTTTGTGTTAAGTTTTGTGAATGGTTTATCGCCAAGGAATATCAGAAGCATGTTGTTGGTATTGATGCTACTAGTCGTGGAATGGGTACTGTCTGGGAAGAATTCCTGTCTGAAAATCCCGGAACAACTGATGATTTTGGACCCTCTGAATTAGAAATACAACAACGTGGTATTTCCAATTTAAATTTCTCTAACGCGTTACAAAAAAAATTACTGGTCATCTTTCAAGGCATTCCGGGATTAGGTAAAACTACTATTGCCAGGTATCTAGTAGAGAAAATGGACGAGGACTGGACCTCTTTAGAACAAGATAGTTTTACCGGGTCTAATACGGGAAAACAGTGCCTGAAAAGACTAGAAGAACTGTTAACGGATGATAAATATACTACTATTTTACTCTCTAGAAATAATGCTAATGTGAAACAATATCATCAGTATGCGAGTCTAGCTACTGAGCTGGGGTGGAAGACATTGGTACTGACGCCCCAAGAACTAAATAGTACTCCTGATGCGAAAAAATCTCTGCTAGAAGTTTGCCGACACACTGTCCTGGAAAGAACAGGACATGCTTCTTTTGACATATTAGATGCCAAAAAACGTCTCTCTATTGTCTCTATGTTTCTGGGTCAATTTAAAAGCGCCGCCCAAAATGAAACCATACATTTTGTAGAAGGCTTACGATGGCTTCAACCTAATTCCCATACGATTACAGACCTGGGATCTAGACGGAAAAGTCTAGAAGACCTAGCAAGTGATATCAAATACTACTGTCAACAATACCGTGAAGCCTCACCCGAGCCACAATATATTGGTATTGGAATAGACACGGATATGCGAGAAAGACTAGTAACACTTATTAGAAGGGAAATGCCTAATTTGGACACTAAATCTACAAATAGCTACCTACATCATCTTACCTTGATGCATTCCTCTAATAAGGTTTCCTTTCGTCAGCATTGGGATAAACTACTGACTATGGTAAATATTCCAGTCAAGCTTATTATTACCGGTTTGGCACTAAAATACGATGACTATGCTATACTAACAACACAAGTAGTAGATGAAGGTGATCATGATATCTCCTCATTAGTACTATCTGGTCATCCACATATTACTGGTATCCTACCTAAAACAAAACCGGCGACCTATTCTATAGAATTTTTACAAGACCAACAGATGGATCGTCAGGTAACCTTTAAGACCCCCATTATCTTTCAGAGTAAGATAAGTTACTTTTAAATACCATTTTCTACTAGATTATTAATGACTAGTTTTACTATAAATATTAATATTTTTTATTTTTAAAATCCGGGTGTAAATAGTTTAAAAAAACTGTCCCTAGATATTATAATGACGGAACAATCCATTTTAGATAAAAGTGTTAATGCTATTTCTCAATTATCTAATCTCTTTGTCTGGGACAGGGGTAATGATGATAATTTAGCAAACTTAGCTTCTGATGAACGCATGATTGCCTTAGGAGACGCCCTTCAAGGGGTCTTAAAGGATAGTACCATTAAAATACCTAGAATTATTACCTTAGGAACCCAAAGTTCAGGTAAAAGTTCTGTTTTAAATTCATTAATTGGGATGGATATCTTACCAACTGGAAAACAAATGGTCACTAGAACCCCATTACACCTAGAAGTGGTTCATAATCACAATAAGGAGTCAAAATCTTATGCGGAGTTTGGAGAATATAATGACGGTTTGTGGGATGTTACCTATAGTCATGAATTAACCTTTCCAAAGCCCACCGCCATAGAAAGAAGTCATGTTAGTGAATATATTGAGAGTGAGACTCGGAAAAAAGCCGGGGAACAGAGGGATATTAGTGAAACTCCAATTAACCTACGAATCGTCTCACATCATGTTACTAATTTAAGTCTAGTTGATTTACCTGGGTTAACCGCAGTAGCGTGTACAGATCAGGGACAACCCCCAGATATTAAAGATAAGATTGAGCGGTTAGTTGGTAAATTTGCCTCTCAGGAATCAACTCTTATCTTAGCCATTCTACCCGGTAGAGCTGATTTAGAAGCTGATATGGGTCTAGAAATTGTGAAAAAATATGATCCCTCTGGAACCAGAACCGTTGGAGTTTTAACTAAACTAGATCTAATGAATGATGCCGGTGATGTAGTGAAATATTTAGAAAATAAGGTCTCTAAAGATTTACAATTAAAACATGGTTATTTTGCGGTTAAGAATCGTAATAGCAATGAAAAAGATACCCTATCGGTAGAGGAAGGGCTGGAAAAGGAGCGGACCTATTTTCAAAACCACCCTCTCTTATCTCGCGATACCCTAAGACAACGTGTTGGGAGTCCATCCCTTAAACGATACCTAGCCCATCTTTTAACCAATGCGATGAAAATGAGCCTTCCTTCTATTCAATCTGGAATTAACCGAGAACTAAGTGAGGTGGAAACCCAACTTAATAATCTAGGTGAAGCATTACCGGAAGGGGAGGAGGCTAAAATCTCCTATATGCATACTCTACTGGTACAATTTGCCAGAGATTTCACTAGTTATATTAAGGATCGTGGCTCATCTGCCAGTACTGGACGTAATATCCGTGATATCTTGGTTAGATGCCGTGAAGAATTACAGGCAAAAAATGCCTTTAAGATGGAAAAGAAAATCACAGACAGTCAATTACAAGAAATAGTTCTTAATTCAGAAGGCAACCACATGTCTTTCCCTTATCCCCCGGTGGAAATTTTGGAAAGGTGTCTTCAGGACAGTAAAATGCGACCCATGTATGAGTTAAATGAACCTATTCAATCCTGTAATAATACCGTGACGGAAGAACTAGTGAAGTTGGTCAGTGAATTAATTGAAAATTCACAGATCAATAGGTTCCCGGAATTACGAAATATTATTAGACAAGAAACCATTCAAAATGTTATTATTCCTAATTCTACTAAATGTAGTGAACAACTAGAAGAGTTAGTGACGATGCAGGAAAATTATATTTGGACGGATGATGAGGTATTCAGAGAATCCTTGTTAGCGTTTGGAAAAGAGGACTATTCTCAGGATATCTTGCCCGCGCTGAGAAACCTATTAAAACAGTATATAGACAGTATTACCGTTCACCTATGTGATACGGGACCTAAAACCATCATGTTACATCTAGTTAACCAGTGTACCAGTAATGTTTATTCTGTTATCTATCCTAAATTAGCGACTAAGAATGCCTCTAAACTATTAACAGAAGATACAGAAGTAGAACGTAAAAGATCTACACTAGTTGCTTTACGGACGGAATTAAAAACCGCCCTAACTACTATTGAGAGGCTTAATTAATAGAGTTAAGCCTTAGATTTCATTAACTATATCCAGAAACGTCTCTATATTATAGTAGTCTCCGACTAGATAATCATCACATTTATGATCACATGGACCACCCTTTTTATTATATCCTACCTGTACAAATTTAGGTCTAATTTCATTACGACATTTAGCCTTACAATTATCTGAGTCTTGACGCGCTTCTGCTTTGGTAGAGTAACTAATGGTAGTATCTAGAGTGATCTGGTGATTTACTAGCTTGCTTCTTAAATCTTCTAATTCAGTATTTCTTTGGCTTAAGGCAGTATTTCTTTCGCTTAAGTCAGCCTTTCTTTCTAGTTGACGTTGTATCTCTTGATCTCTAGTTGTTTTACAGCTTTGTTTAAAACATCTCTTCTTACTCAAAGCTTTTAGACTTTTATCTATGTCAGCTTCCTCCCTATCTATATCATCTTGCTCAATATTTATTTCCGCCTGCTTATTATATATGGCGTCTTGACATTCTAGATATTTTTCAGTAATACCTGTGGAGGAACTAATAAATTTATCAGTAGCCAGGGTGGGGTGGGGTGGAGCTTCCATAAATTCATCATGTGTGTAATGGTGTAAATCATTACGTTTTACACGTGCTTTAATTTTGTTAATTTTAGCTTGCTCTACTTTTTCTGGATCCGAACCTGGTAAATCTTTTATACTATCATATCTAGCTTGTGCTGTATTAAGTTCGTTATCAAGACGACTACGTTCTTCCTGGTACCATGGCTCATATTCTTCCCAAGTAGTGGGCTTAGCCAACCCTCCCATCATTCTACATTTCCTCTTGTATTTTTTATATTTTTTGTAATAGTCGTAATCACTCGGCATTTTATATTAATAGGATATATATTTTTTACTTAAAATAGAAAAACTATATTTTATTACTAGGTCTATAAATTAATGACAACGATTAATTGGAATATCTTTAGTTATTTAGGTTTGGTGTTTGCGGTGATTTATCGCTTACCCCAAATTATAAAAATCTATCAGACTAAGCGAGCTGATGATTTAAGTAGTTATTCTTATCTAACGCATAATGGAGCTTATATTTGTTTTATTACCTACCTAGTGGGTAGCCAAAATAAGGCGGAGTGGGTACTTTGTTCCTATTATATTATGGGTATGGTACAAAATCTCATTATTTTTTTTATGAAACGCTACTATGCGAAACAAGGTCGTAGACCTAGTAATGTTGTTGCGGATGCCGTATCTGTACCTACCGCTATTGAAGGGGATGATAATGATAATAACGGAGTAGTAGTAGATGTTGCTGTTAATCAGTAACTGGTATTGATATAAGTAATTGTTTTTAATAAAATATAGAGATATAGCAATTATAATCGTGATGTCTCAGCTAGATAAACTACCTCCCGAAATACATCACTCAATTATGTTATTTCTACTTGATAAAAAGCAATTAATTAAGGCAAGTGGGAAAAAATGGTGCCATGTCTGTGGAGAACTTAGTCATTTTTTATGTAATGATGGTATGTGTCAGACGTGTTGTCGTATTAATTGTATAGATAAGCAAAATGTTTATCTAAATTATAGCAATGCCCCACCTTTTAGTGAAGAAGACACCATATTTGCCCTAAGTCACTACTCTAAAGTTGTGTAAACTCTGCGTATATTATAGTTATTTTTTGACTAGTTATTAGTTAGTAATGTACAAATATCTAGTAATTACTTTGTTAGTGATAGTAGTTATTATATATCTGTATCAGTATCTAAAAAGAGAACGAACACCACATCATTTCTGGGATCTTCAGCCGGTTTCTAGGAATTTTAGACGAGCCGGTATCTTATCTAAAACCAGATTAGCTGCCATACAACTTCCTGATTTTATTACTGTCACTTTCAAGATTGATGATCCAAAAATAAATCTAGGAATTGTTGAGTTTATAGACCAACATTTTCTGAAGGGATATCATTACACTCTTCCTTATTTATCCTGGTCCTTAGCAAAAACACCTTATAGTAATATTGCCTTGTTAACTAGAGACCAAAAAAAAATAGTAGGTACCATTTCTACCAAGGAGGTTAGTTTAGTGATTACGGGAACCCAAATAAATATGGGCTATGTGGACTATTTAGCAGTTCATAAATCTTATCGGGGAAAACGTTTAGCAACTGCTCTGATCTCTAAAGTAGTGGAAAGTTATCCACTAGAAACCTTTTTATTTAAAATAGAGGAAACCCCTTTACCATTTGATGCCGTTTGTAAATTCCGCTACTATGTCTATAATTTAAAAAGTCTAGCTACCTCTGCTCCGCAACCAAATAACAAACCCACTGACTGGCTACCATTAGATATATCTAATATTGAATTAGCCTACCAATATTATCAAACGGAGTGTCGTAAATTTCGTTATTATCAAACTTATACGATGGAATCCTTTCGGAATTGGTTTTTACCAGTAGATAAAATATTATATAGTTATGTCAAATTACATGATAATCGTGTCACGGGGTTTGCTAGTTATTTCTGTATTGATATGAAAGATGGTTTTTTAACCTTTAATAAACAGACTACTCGTATTGCGGAATCTCTAGTTTTTCTTTCAGATAATATTACCGATGATGTTAAGTCATTACTTGAAATGACTAAATCACTTGGACTTGATTATTTTGTCGTTACCAATCTTGGTAAAAATAGGGTTTTTATTGATAGAATGTCTTTTATACCAGCAAAAAGGTGCTATCTACAAATGTATAATTATGGAACTCGGGGTCCATTAGACCCAAGTGAAGTGTTAATTAATATACCCTAATAATATACCCTAATAATAATTAACAAGTTGGATTGGTTTCAATCTTTACTAGTCTAGTTGTTAGTTCATCAGAGGAACTACGTTTTTGTTTAGTGACCTCTTGATTCCAATTATAGACAATAACCCCAACACTAATCATGACAAAACTAAAAGTGTCGGCTGGGTTTAAATTTTGAGCCTGATCACCAACTAAACTTGGATAACTACCTAACCAGGCAGTAATAGGCATTTTCAAGGTATTAATAACTTGATAGACCACTGAACTTTCTTCTCTAATAATTAAAAACATTAAGATATTACATAAGGTAGAGACAGCTTGATACCAGATAAAGATCCAAAAGACACCTTGGCAATTATCAGTGTCTTGACTATTGACTCCTCCAAATTGACACCTGGTGGCATTAACTAGATAGTGACCAATTTCTGAGGGCGTCACATTATCTCCAGATGGTAACGGTGCTAATATCACTGGAAAGGTTATTATACCAAATACAATTTGCCAAATAGAAATCCAGGCATTCATCCACCAAATATCTAAGGGGTAATCTTTTAAATTTTTCTCCTTATAACAATAACTCATAACACCAGGTATCAGACTAATAATATATAGGGCTAACCAGTAATCCTGCCTTACTTGTGCTCCCTCACTAAATTCTGGAATAAAAGAAACGGCAACACCATATACTGTTAAAAAAGCCCCAAGAAAATGACTAATCTGATATTTAGTTTTTAGGTAGACACAACTAGATATCATAGTTAGGGGGAGACTTAATTTATCAAGTATGGTCATCAACAACACTGATAAATATGGAGTCGCATATGTCCCTAAAATGGAATTTATAGAATCAAAGGTACCAAGGGCAAACAAACGTTTCTGTGGAAACTTATATTCTTCGGTAAAGTGATATTTGGCAATATATTTTTTATACCAAACCGGTAACCAAAATAATAGGCAACCAAATAGAGGAAAGACAAAACTACCAGCATACCACTTGTAGTTTTTCATCTTTTGAATCCATTGAACATATAAGATGTAATCAAAACTAGTCAATGCTATTAGCAGACTAGTATAAAGTATTAATTTTGGTTTTATTTTAACCATTTCATATCTCTATATTTTAAACTTTAAATTAGAAATATAGTGACATTGTTAGTTTCACTAATTTAATTATGAATATCATAAGATGGTTACATCCCAATATCACGTAAAAATGTTTGAAATTGTAGAGTATCTATTTGTGAATTAATTTGATGTCTAACCTGATTTGGATTACTAAAATTGTTAGTGGTAGTACGTACCTGGGTATTTCCATATAAAAAAGGGGGAGTAGTTCCAGGGACACTATAATTTTGAGTAGCTCTAGGTACTTGTTGGGTGATATCATTTGGAATCGCTATTTCAGGTAATGGATTAACTGGAATGGTATACCCAGTCGCAAAAGCATTATGTAAAAATCCTGAGATTGGGGTCCCATCTTGGAAGGTGTAGTAGGGTTTTTCCCGGGTAGGAAGATTGATTGGAATGGGTGCTTCAGAGCCATATAATAGGCGTCTAACCTGGGTATCAAACCATTTACTAGTATTTGCTGAATTTAAGAGTCCTAATTGTTGAATAGCTAGACTACGATCTGGAACGGCTAGGGGACCGGGCTTAAGATTGTCTCTTAATAAAATATCTAGTTCGCTAATAATTCTAGTTAGATAGTATTCGTCCACCTGAGCTTGTACTATATTACTGTATTGTGATGCGGTTAGGGTATTATTGTCTTGATTAATGACATAGGCACTGATATAGGTAGTAATATTAAAACTAATAATATCCCGTAAATTATTATAATCAGCAGTATATTGGTCAAATTCTGTATTTAATGCCTCTAGTCTGGCTTGTAATCCGTAAGCATATTCTAGCCATTGTTGCGTATAATTTAATCCACTAGATGCGACGTCAATGGTTAATTTTAGATTTATTTGTATTACATCTCCAGGTGGGATTATTTCCTCTTTAATAATTGCAATTGATGAGTTATTACCTGTTAGTGCTAGATAACTATTTAATAGATTTCTTAGCTGAATTTGTACTTCTATGGTATTTATGATACAGGCAGTAGTATCATTACATGTTGAGAAAAATCTATTATCATTATTATTATAAGTAACAATACTATTACCATCCGTGTTAACAGGTCTATTTGGATCTATAACACTTCTTGGTATAATAATTTCAATATCTCCATTAACAGTATGAATAATTCGGACATTTGTATTAGGGTTGGGTCGGATTAGTGTTCTACTATTTCTTTCCATTTCCAATAGCATAGGCAGTAGGATTGCTTCTTCATTTTGTCGTTTAGTCTCTCTAATAATATCCCTTCTCAATAGTTCATTAGCTTGAATAGCTGCTTGAAGTTGATTGGCGTCGTTATCAAAAAAATTAATATAGTTATAGTAGCCAGAATATTTATAAAATTTTATGGTGAAGGTACCAAAAACCCCACCACTTGTCTTAAATAAGATATTACCGGTAGGATTTGGATAAGCGTTATTTGGAATCCCAGGTTGACCACCCCCATCTAAAAGGGTATTACCGTTATTGGTATTTAAACTACCTAATCCATAGTTTCCACTACCACTAAAAATAAAAGCTGTCTGACCAGTGACATCACAACAATTATTTATAGTGGTTCCATCTATATCATCCCCATCCGTTTCCCACAATAATTCTACAAATGGTTTATTATTATCACTATTAGTATTACTGTTTAGAGACCAATTAATATTGGTAATGGCTATTCTAGTTGGAGCCTCGCAATTAGGAAGTTTTTTAATATTACCGGTGAGACCCACTACCTTACCCACTGTTAATGATACTGGTTGTGGGGCAATAGGTTTATCACCGGCACTAATATAATTAATGCGGTACAATTTTAAAATTGGCTTAATTAGTCTATTAAGTACAAATTCTAAACCTTCAATTTTGGTATAACTAACAAGATTATCACTATTTGATGGAATTGTAAAGATATAAATGAAAAAGGGTGTTGCAGTTTCTTGTCCACCTGAACCAAGTTCATAATATCTAAACATATTTTCATTACCACAACCTAATTGATTTTGTCCATCTGGTTTCCATCCAGAAGCACCTACACCATAATCATGGTTTTTAAGTATATCCAGTAATGAGGCTGTTTCTTTTTCAGCGGTTAAACTTGAATATTTTAAATTTGTTTCTACTTTACACCTGGTTGGATCAGATATTTGTTGACACATTGTTTCTACAGTTTCTGCTGGGGCGATTACTTGATAGGTGGAAATATATTGTGAATATGGCAAGGCGGTATTTTCTAATTTAAATATAGTCGCAACTTGATCAGTTGCCACATCATTATCATAACTATACCATTTATCCTCTAGTCTAATAGACTCTTTAAAGTAATTAATAGAATCGGTAAAACCCCATATAGTAGTTGTTTGTTGTCCTCCAAATACTTCTAGAGTAAAGGTTGGGATATTTGGGTGAGCAAAACTACTAGAGTTTTCGTTGGTATAGATAACGTTCCATTTCTTCCCCAAGTAATTTAGAATTTCTGCATAAGGTCCATGAACTAAAATTAATTCTAGTTTTTTGGTTTCAGGTTTATTAAATAAATTTGGAAACTCTTCGTGAAATTGTTGTAGGATTTTATCATTTCCTAATATCTGAACTAGATTATCAGTCTGGGTTTGAATAATTTGAATGGTTTCGGTTTTAGCTAATTCTTTGTCTTGATATTCCCAATTATTTGGGATAATAATTTCTTTGATAATATTTTCCAGTGTCTCGGTATTACCAAATAACTCAGATCCCTGAGCATTATCATTTATTTGAGCCACTAAATTATCCTTAGATAAACTAGTACAATCTGTAATACTAGTAAAGCTATCCCAGCCCTGATTTTCTAAATTAGCGATAACGGTCTCTTTAGGGATATTTAGTATAATTGTTTCTAATACCTCGGATTCTATATCACTTGATAACCAACCATCTGGTATATGTTTGCCAATACTTTCTATCGTCTCTCTATTTCCCACCAAATCAAAAACCCCTGCTTTTCTTTCTGAGATCTTCATTGCCGTTAAGGATTGTAACCAATCACGAGTCATACTATATTTCCATGAATATGGTTCTAGTATTTCCTTAAAAAAAGTATTAAAGGATTCCTGATTAGCAACTACATTAACTTGTGTTTGACATGGAGTAATTCTAAGAAGTAACTTATCCTTTACATAAGTAAAGACTCCATTTTTAAGACTGGATAATCGCCAATTCATATCCGTTAATGCTAATTCTATACTACTAAATTCAGCGTTTATTCCAGTAGATCTCATCTGAAACCGAAAGATAAAACTACAATTGTCGGTTGGGCAACTTGTCCAGCTCCCAATTTGATTTTCAATTGGGATGATATTAAGTGCCTCTAATAGATCAGAAATAGTACTAGCTGGTTGTCCAAGGGAAATGTGCCATTCCACATTACCACTAACAGAAAAACAATAATTATTACCACAGGTAGGTAACCATTTTCCAACGGAACCATTTTGCGGAATTCTGGAAATTTCCCCTACAAGATCAAGGACACTTACGGTAGTGTCTTGAAGAGTAATCACTTTAGTTAAGATAGTATTATAGTAATACCTGAAATTACATCCACATTCCTGTTTCCAATTACCAAGTAGTGTCTTATCGGTATTATTGTTGATTAATTTTAATAGATCTTGGAAATTATCGGTTCCTACTAAAGCATAAGAAACATTACCACAACTGGGGGACATTCCATATAATAAAGGTAGGCTCTGGGAATTTATATTTGATGGATTAGTTGGGCTACTAAATCGGTTAGTCATTTGAGGAGGAAGAAATGTAACTAGATCATTTTGTGTGATTATATCTGGTGATGAAGTAACACTACCACCTGCCCCACTTGATATATTTCCTAAAGAGGGAACAATTTTATTTCCTAATCTACACCTACCTGCTCCACTATATTTTTGACATTCACGACACCATTGTCCATTACTCCAATCACAACAACGACATCCTCCCTTTTTTGTTTTACCAGAAATACATTGGATATCTGGTAAATTGGGAAGTCCGCCTCCAAATTGAGCAATGGCACTCTGTATCGTTGCCCCCACTAATGAATCAGAGGCTAATAACAGAGTTGGATCTTTAGTTTCACCCGATAATACTACTTTAACTATAGTATAAAATAGTGTGTCTGTTACAATGTCTATTTGATATCGAGGCTTTGAGGAACATACATTATTACTAATTGACATTTATTGTAGGAGAGAATTTTCTATTTAAACCTTTTTAAAATAAAATATATAGATTTTTTGTAATTGTATAAAATAGCTAAAATTATTAAGATACCATTACCCTAATGATGTAATATGTTAGAAATCGTTTCTGATTTGTTTACCATTTTTACCTATGAAAATAGATTAGTCTAGAAGTGTCTAAATCAGTTGTTGGATATCAATATTATTAGTAGTATAGTCATGTTAATATCCTTAAATTTATTATGTATCAATAGTGATTTTTCTAGTCACTAGTTATATTATCTTATTATTTCATAATTTAAGGATAATAGTGAAATATTTAGTAAATGGAAAATATAAAGGAAATAAAACAAATAGAAATTGATTATCGGGAACACGCATTAATTGAATTATTAAAAAAAAATAGTAATGAGCCCTTAAGTTTTCAAACAGAAAATCTAGCAATTGGTGATATTGTGTGTAAATCAGGAAATACCATTGATTTTTGTATCGAAAGAAAAACAATTGCTGATTTAGCAAGTTCTATTAAAGATGGGCGTCATCAAGAACAAATGAATCGTATTTTAGAATGTGTATCCCCTAATAGATGTTGTTATATTATAGAAGGTAAAATACCTGAGGTAGAGAAACCTTTTAATATGCCAGTCTCTACTATTTATGGAGCTATCATAAATAAAATGTTCCGTGATGGGGTTTTCATTATTAATACTACTAATTTATCAGATACTGCTAGATTTATCAAAGAATTAACTACTAGGTATTTGGGAGGAAAACTAAATTATGAAACTAAAGGAAATGATATTTACGTTCAAACTCCAAGGAAAAAGGGAACTATTTCAGTTCCGGTCTGTTTTTCCCACCAATTAAGTACGATCCCTTCCATATCATCTGTGAAAATAAATGCTATTATGGAGAAATTTAACTCTATGCGTGAGTTTATTTCTTATTTGGAAAAAGAGGATGACCCTAAAAAATTTTTAGAAACTTTAGTTTTGAAAAATGGCAGGAAACTTGGTAAAAGCTCTGCTAGTAAAATTTTGGAATTTATTGGATTTATTTTTTAATAAAAATATAAATTAATTCTTTATTCGTGTAAAAATTTTTTCTCAACTAAAGACATAAAATGACGAACGTGTTTGAAAGAGCAAGAGCAATCCGAATGAACGGAGAACCCTGGCAAAACGCTGTTCAGCGTGCTGGCAGTCAGTTAAGATATGAAAATCAAGTTGCCGGTGGCAAGAAATACTCCGATGGCAGAAAGCAGCACAAGACTTACAAGTCTGGTAGAGCCAAGCACCGCTCTCCAACTACTCGCCTCTGCAAGTACAACGCCGAGCACAACAGTTGCCGTTTAAGTGGCACTGGACGCAGAAGTGACGAGCGCAAGGCTTGGGTCCGTGCCCACCCACCTAACGCAGCTGTCCGCGCTGCTCAGGACCGTTTCGCTACTTTTGCTCATGAAGCCAAGGGCTCTAAGGGCAAGGGTGCTGCCGCTAAGCACATCCAGGAGAGATACGCCGCTGGCACCCGTAGATACAAGGCTAAAAGCCAGAAAGGTGGTGACTACGAGTTAGAAGGTGGTGCCAAAAAGAAAGTCGGTCGCCAAGCCGCCCCAACTGATCTTTGCCACTTCAGCAAGGCAACTGCCCGTTGCCACCGCACCAAGAAGGCTCGTGATGAACACCCCCGTGCCGTCAAACCAGCCACTGCCAAACAGCAAGCTGCCCGTGATGCTTTCGCCGCTGCCGCCAGAGCCACCAAGGGTAAGTACAGTGGCAAGGGAGCCCGCCAGGCTCGTAATGATGCTATCGCCGCCGCCCTCAAGGGTCAGCGTGGCGGATGGGATGGTTACTCCAACACCTCCAGCACCCGCAGCAGTGACTTCACTTCTGTCTCTGACACTACCAGCTACTCCCAGTCTGGTGGCAGTTGGACTTCCAACGATTCCAGCTCTCTCTGGTAGATTATCTAATTTTTTAAATAGTATTTTAAACCATAATCTTATAATAAATCACTCTACTATAAGATTATCATCTTTAGGTTTACAGTCTTAAAATTATCTATAACCATTTGGATTGGCATTATTAGCATTTTGTTGTAATTGTCTTAAGAATTCAGGCGTCATTTGTGAAGGTCTAAATCCACCACTCAGTAATACCGTACCATTACATAACACGGACGCTGAACCAGTCACGGGTCTACGACCATTAAATGGTTGTCCATACATCGGTCCATTTGGAGTAGGAAAAGCCTGGCGTGCCGTAGGATTATATCCAGGATAGGACTGTTGTTGCTGTGGATTTACATTCATGGGGTGCACACCAAAGGGAAACTGATTATTTCTAAATCCTGGTTGGTTATTACCAGTAGAGCGATGGTTAAAAACCCCTGGATTTGATTTATGATGTGTATTATCCGTACGACGATCTTTATATTCTTGGGATAACATGGTATCATGGGCATCTTTTATTCTTTTAAATTGTTCCTCTCCGTACTCCTTAGAGCCACGGTATCGGTCCGGATGCCAATTCTTAGCTAAGCGTCTAAATGTTTTTTTGATTTCAGTATCTGATGCGTCTGGAGCGATACCTAAGATAATATGTGGGGGTGATTTATTCATGGTTTCTAATAATACATTATGATATTTTTAGTTGTCTAATTTATTAGTAATGAGTTTTATTAAGGATTTAGTAAAACCGGATACGTTATTGGCTTTTGTAGTAGCCACTTTATTATATTACCAAAGCCTACTTGGAAAACAAAGTTATCTGACTAATTTTACCTCGTCAATTATCTTTGCTATTCAATTTGTAATAGTGTTTTTATTAGTGAAAAATATAATAGGAATTTAAAGTTTAAGAAATAATAATTATTATTAAACTTTAAATTATTATGAGGTTAACACTTGAAAATTATAGAACCATTGAAATGACTGATCTTGTGACTATTGTTCGTGAAGCTAATATAATTGCCAATAAATTATACCAGAAATATCTTGAAGATGACGAATTGGATATTAAACAAAAACAAGATCCTCATTATATTTCACCGGTTACTAATGTGGATCTTGTTGTCAACAGCTATCTTATAGATAGACTTACCTATCTATCTCCGGAAATCCCTATCATGAGTGAGGAAAATAAAGAAATTCCTTACTTAATCCGGAAAGAGAACCAATTGTATTGGTGTCTTGATCCAATTGATGGTACTAAGGAATTTATTAATAAAACAGGAGAATTTACCATAAATGTAGGTCTAGTTTATAAAAATAAGTCCATTCTTGGTGTTGTAGGTTACCCAGTAGGCGATATTATTTATTATGCTATTAAGGACCAAGGAGCCTACATGATAAAAAAAAACTTAACCCATAAATTAAAGGTAAGACCACAGAGTATACCACCTACTATTATATGTAGTAGATCTCATATGAATAAAGACACTGAGAAATTCTTGAAAAAATATAAACACTATCAACGCTTAGACCGTGGTAGTAGTTTAAAATTTATGGCAATAGCTTCTGGAGAAGCTGATATCTATCCAAGACTAGTAGGTTGTATGGAATGGGATACCTGTGCCAGTGACATTATTGTTACTGAGGCAGGTGGACGAATTATATTAGCATCGGATGTTAATAGCACCTTATCATATAATAAACCAGACCTAGTAAATCCGTATTTTATTGTTTATGGTAAATAATGGGTTTAAGATAGGCTACCTCAGAAATACGTAAGGTCTTACCCGTCACAGCATAACCAATAGTTTTACCTATATGAATTCCTACATGACTACAATAACTACCCGATCGTTGTAGCCAGGGGCTTCCAGAATAATTTGGTAGCGACAAGGTATATGTCATAATATTATCATATTGTTTTGGGTTAATATTGAAAACGGTACGTGTCTCATTGATAAGACGTTCATTTGTCTTTTGATCTTTGTTTTCCCTAATACCATAAACCAAAAAATAGGGGCAGTTCAGTTTATTAACACTGTGATAGATAGTCAAGTTATTAAGAGTAATAGGTCCAGTCCGTATCTGGTTTCTAATATTGGCTAGAATTTTACCTGGAACCTTAACTCCATTATTAACTAGATATAGTTTTGTTTTCTCTACTAGTCTATCACGATTTAATCTTACCTCCATATTATTAAACTTACCACTAAATAGGTGTAGTAATGATGGATAAATTTTTACGACGCCTATTTCTTCCCCTTCATTATCAGTCTCAAATCCAGAGGTATAAATCGTATGTCCAAACCATAATTTACTATTTTCAGGTAAACAATGACCACAAGTGACTAGGAGATCATCTTTAAGATACGAAATTGTCATATCCTGAAAATATGAGACATCATCTAAATAAACCCTAATCGATAGGGTATCCCCAATTTGATATACCATAGGTATTATTAATTATCATAGATTATAATTATAATTTACCACTGGGTATAATAAAACATCCCTCACGGTTTTGCTGAATTTCATACTCTTTAAAATAGTAGCGCATAAATTTGGAGAATTGGTTAAATCCAAAGGCACGCTGGTCAAAAGAATATTTACGATGTAGAGTATCCTTTACTAATGAAAGTGAAACGATTTCTGCCCCTTCTAGTAGTTTTTCAATATCTACTTTATATTTTTTAATGGTGGTTTTAATATTTTTATCGGTCAGATTATTTTTGATGGGTACCTCCCGACTAATGAGATCAAGAGATGTATATTTATCACAACATGAACCAAGTGCTTTGGAAATATTTTTCCCAATGACATTAACATTACGATTATTAATCTTAATTTCTGGTATAATATGTCTAAAGTCACCGTCTTGGGTAACTAGATAAAACAAACTAATATGACCAACGGTATATAATGTCTTCATGACATCCACCGTCAATTTAATATCGGTACTATTTTTTCCCTTAACTAAGTCACATTGAATGGGTTCAATACCATAATCTCTAGTAGCTTGGAGCCAATTTTTACTAGAGGGTTGGGTCCAATCTAGATATACGCGTTTTATAATTATTTTTCCAGAATCATAGATTTCGGTAAAAATGGCTTCTAGGTCTTTAGGTGAAATATTATCTCCATCTATAAATACTGCTATTGTTTCTGACATATTAATTTAGTTATAGTGATTACTATGGTAATAATATATAGGTAATTTTAAATATAGATTATTTTTGAAAATAAAATAGCTTATAAAGAACTAGACTTCTAGTAATCATAATAAGCGTTTTTAAATGACTAATTATAGACACTATTTGGCAACTTGTCCACCACATATTAGTCTAGAATGGTTACGTAGTCATAAACAGATTCCGGAAATAATATTAACTAGAATACAAAATTGTATTAATAATACTAATAGTGAAGCCGAGTTTAATAGATTTAAATTACTAGACTTATTAGAACAGGGACAACCACCATTAGTATTAGTTATCCCATCTAGAAATAACGAGGAATATGTCAAGAAAAATTTACAATCGGTAGCAATTCAAAAATACCCTAATTATCGTATTATTTATCTGGATGATCAATCCGATGATCGCACGGTAGAATTAGTTAAATATTATGCTAAATCTTATAATCTAGTAAACTACCTAAAACTAGTGGTCATGCCGGAAAGAAATCGTCAGGGTGCTTCAAGGTTTAGAGCTTATCATATGTGTGATGATGACGAGATATTATGTATGCTTGATGGGGATGATTGGCTCTATGATGAAAATGCCTTGACCAAAGTTGCTCTACAGTATCAAAGAGGCGCGATGGTTACTTATGGCAGCTATATTAGATATGCTAATGGTACCTTAGAGGGATTTGTTTATGGAAAAGATGAAAATTTTGATCACCACGTAATAAAACAACGGGGAATTAGACAACATCGGTGGATTACACAACACTTAAGAACCGGATATGCCGGGCTTTTTAAGCGAATTAGTTATCAAGATCTAGTAGATCGCGATAATAAATTTCTTAAGGTAGCTACTGACGTATGTGAAACGATGCCTATTTTAGAGATGGCATATCCAAACGTTGCAAAAATAGCGACACCTACCTATGTCTATAATGTAGACGCTTCTAATAGACATAAGACTAGTTATTTTAGGGTGGGGGAATTTCCAGAACAAAGAAAAATTAGGGATGCCGCGATGCTTAAAATTAAAAAGACCAAACCCTATGGTAAGGTAAGTAAAGCGGAATTAATAAGGTCCCGGACCCTATATCCAAGATTTCAAATAGGAACTGAAGGTAATAATTCAGATTATTTAGTTATTGGAGATCCAGACAATACTAAATTAGGTAAATACACAATAGAATATTTAGTGAAACTACTAGACGCATGTCAATTACCACTTCTGGTAGTGGGAGTATCTCTAGTACAACCTACCTACGTTTTTTCTAAAGATATTTCCATTGGCTATTATTACCAGTCTAGTAAACTAGACTTTTGTATTATTTCAAGAGATTTATATCATAGGGTAGATCTTAACCATCTGGAATATACGGGACTTAGACTAAATTTAAACACTAGATAAATATTGAGAAAAAATTGAAAATGCTATATGATAACTATAATATATAAATTATTAGGTGATCTTAATGACTACTATTACAAAATTTGTCGTCTCTGTTAATGAGTATTTGGAATATCTTAAAAAATATGATTCCATTGAGACCGGTAAAACAGAGGTTACTGCTAATAATATTGAGTTTGTCAAAACCTTAACCACTCCAGGTGATTTAGGTGCTAAAATAAATCTAGTTAGGGGTTTGCCAGATCTGGGTAACAGTGATCTTAAATTAAAAAAAAAGAAACTAGAAGAGATGGTGGTAGATTTAGAAATCATAAATCATACCCGCGATTGTATCAATCTAATTCAAGAAGCCAAAGAAAGACATGGTCAGGAAGTGACACTTAAAAATCAGGAAGATTCAATGACGGTATATGAAAAACAATTTAATAGTATTTACCGAAATACCTTTATAGTCTATCAAAGAGAGGATCAGATTTACATTTTGGAATTAGATGACACTATAGAACTAGTAGATAAGAATCCATATGGCTCCTATTACCATACTCTTGACGATACTACTAGTGGGAGTGTAAATTTATGGGACATGAACATAACTAGTGAAAAGTGGAAACACTTAAACCAATTAGATAGTTCTGATGAGGAAGATGAACTAATTAACGGAACAGTAGAACGACAAGTACTAGTAAAAAAATACCAATATTCTAGTAAACAGGATTTAATTGGGCTTCTTAAAGATTTAGAAACTGGTGGATATCTACCCTATCACTAATATATCCACTTCCAACCTATCGTAATATCTATCATCCCCATCTACCATCCCACACCATGGCATCCTATATTCCACAACCCCATAACTCCATAACTCCATAACCCCATAACCCCATAACCCCATCCACTATCCCAACCAAATGACTGTAAGTCGTTTTGCCATAGATTTTGAAAAATCTATAAATAAAATTGAAACCAATCCAATTATCCTTTTTTATTATTTAAAAATAATGACGGAATTTTACTGTGAAAAACCACGTGTTACCTTTTATGATCTGGAAACAACTGGATTAAACTATTATCATGAACGAATTATTGAAATTGCCGCCGAGTCAGATGGTGAAACATTTTGTGACCTGTGTCATGTGGATGGAAAACCACTACCCGAAATTATCACAAAATT
>WLWF01000934.1_pt1 | contig 26484 bp, 35 predicted proteins | sample 6718331 | NCBI WGS metagenome assembly WLWF01 (sample SAMN12718692, study PRJNA515312) | sponge metagenome | isolation source: marine sponge | host: Mycale hentscheli | place: New Zealand: South Island, Marlborough, Capsize Point | collected 2003-05-01
ATGTAAGTTTTATAAAATGAAAAAAAAATCAAAAATATATTTGTGATCGATATTAATAATATTTTACCTGAAAATCACACCTACTTTTTCTGAGACATAGAAGCGAAGAGGTTTTCAGCAAACTTAAGATCTGTATTTATCTGTTTATCAACCCTGTAAATTATACCTGAATTATCGCCTACTTGACCGAGTGCCCCTTCGGGATCTAAAATTTGAGATTGTATCGATGTGATAGTTTTTTTACGAGTCACAGTAAACGTGGGACCACCTCCATCATATGAAATGAAATCATCATTACCTTGATACTTTCCTACAATCCCCATAGTCTGCAGAGGATTCGAGGTTTCAAAATAATTTGCCTGATCTAAAATATCTGATTTCAATAAGAAATAACCCCTGAGTAGTCGCCGTGGAAGATCTCTCGCTGTGATACGAGTGCTACTCGCTAAAATCACAGAGGCTGGAGATACTCCTCCGTTTGTTGCCGTAGTAGCGCTGAGTCCGCTTAATGATACTGGAGAAGCAAAATAATTTAATCTACTATCTAACATCTGTGAATATAAATTTGCTCCATAAATATTTGTAATATATGATTGTGAATCTACTGAAGTGATATCGGCATTTGTAGTCATTCCATTTACATTTGATGAATCATTATTAAATTTTATGAGTCGATTTTTTTGATCAGCACCTGAAGCGTTAAATTGTCCATACTCAAATCCACAGAGTCCCCATAAACCTTGAGACCAGTTTTTTTCATCATATCCCATATCTTCCAATGTGATACCCCCGTGTGAATCATAAATTCTTCCGATATCTAAATTAGGATTAACCCTTACAAAAGTTTTTTGATTTAAATTTGAGGAGTTATGCTCCACTACTATTTTTGAGTAAGGGAACATAGAGGGAGACCACGTTGTATAATGTAATTGTTTATTTATCTTGTAGCAATCCTGCCCTGCCTGTGCTGATTCAGGGGGACCGAATATAGTAGCGGTCGGAGCAGGGTCTCCAGCATTATAGAAATTACCCACTTTTTCAGAGGTATGTAGATTCTCAAATTCGAATCGCCCATCTACAGCATTAAATTTATATACAGGATTATTCGCACCGATATAAGCATTTCTTATTGTTTGAGCACCGATAAATTCTTGTTGACCAAAATACTGAAGCGGATGAAAACCTGAACTAGGTATGATGGCTGCGTTTCCAAAAGCATTAAAATGATAATCATAACCTATTTTTGTCACCTGCTTGATTTCACCACCCTGCTCTGTGTAATAATTTGATGGAATACCTCCGATTCTTTCAGTTGTAAAAGCGATATATAACTGAGGCTCTGATACAGAACCTATATTGAGTTTTTTAGCGAATCCAAATGCTAATGTTTCATATGAAGTCCCCTCTGCTACAGATCCATTTAGATGAGATGAATTATTATTATATGCGATGAAAACAGGAACAGATGATAAATCTGAAGCATTCGCCACAGGTGGAACAGGAACAGCAGTATTATCTGTATGTGAAACATTATACATATCATCTCCAATAGGGTCGCCAGAAAATGTGTCGCCCCTTTTTTTGAGATCCAAATGTAAAAATCTCGCCTCTTCAGCAAATGAACCACTTAATGAAGCAGATGAACCATTCACCGAAGCAGAATAATTTGTTTGACCAGATCGATCTGTTATAGCCCCTTTGAGTAAATCAGGATATAATGCTTGAGAATCAAAAAATCTCTTTAATTTTTGTAAATTTTCATCTGTCCATTCTAAATTTGTAGATATTTCAGCAGATGATGCATTCGCTACAACCCCGACATCTAAGAGAATATCGGCACCCTGAGGCATAAACGCAGATCTTCCAGCTTCGACTATTTCAGGTCGTTTAAATCCAACATACCCATATGAATTTAAATATTGAACTCCTCTCTGTGTATCATCATTCCCTTTGAGAGTTTGAGGGGGGCCGGGAGATAAAATAGGGAATATCCCAGGGAAATTAGGAGCATTAAAATATGCTTTGTTATAACTTCCACTAAATAACTGGTAATTTGTAGCAGGGAATGCTCTGTTTGTTGTAGAATTTACTATGACGCTTTCCCTATCCTCGATACCCGCTTCATCGATGAATATAGGATCATCTGTTTTTGTTAACTGATTTGTTAAATCGGCTGCGACACTTTCAGGTGAGTTAAAACCTACTGGAACAGATAAAGGAACTTTCTGTTTAACTTTTATGTAAGGATGAGTAGCAGGATCACACTGATATGAGGCATTCGCTTGTGAAGCATTCGCCGTATTTAGTAAATATTCAGTAATGATATCTTGTCCAACGTAATCTGGATTCCATAAAATTAATTTTTGTTTAAATAATGTGAATCGTGAATTATCTTGTTTTACTTTTCTGAAATTACACAAGGAACCAGAGGCATTTATTCCACTCACTATATTCCAATCTTGAGATGAAATATGAGAAGCAGATTGAGGAAATGTTTGTGCCCCTACAGGGTATCCATCTACAACTTCCCAATATGAAGCATTTGACCCGCCGAGGTGGAGTCTTCCGTAAACACTACCACCCGCAGCGGCATCCTGTGCTATAGATGAAGCATTCCCAAAATTTCGAGGTAATCCGATATTATTTTCACCATTAGTATTTTTATAATATGAAATCACTACATTCGCTACATTATCTACTTCTTGTATCAATTCTGTGATAGTTTCATTTCTCTCCATGGCGAAACCTTCAGGTGAAATTTGTATTCTTTCAGGTGGAGCAAAAGCATCTTGACCTAAACCGATATGAGATGTATTTATCTGTTCAGTATATGAAATATTTTTTTGACCTAATGGCTGACCTGAGAATTCGATGATATCACCTCCAGCACCTCTTTGAGAAATATGTGCCGACTGGATAGATACTTGATCTCCAATATCTAAAGTTATTCCAGATGATACTTGATTTGTAAACAGAGCATTATTCGTAGCAGCAAGATTACTCGCTGAAAACTCGACGCTCTGCCTTCTATTACAATCCAAAAGGATCGTTTGAGAATAAGGTAAAGGTTGTCCCGCACTCATTTATTATGAATGGATTAAAAAAAATAAATTGATAAATCTTATTTATGATTAACTTAAGCGAGTGCGGTAGTGACGTAGCCACCCGAAAGAGTAGTGAGTTTAGCGAGTTCAAGCCACGTCCTCTGGGTGTATAGACCTCCGTTGTTGAGACCCTGATACTTCCAGTAATATTCAAGACCTCTGGAATTGATACGCTCATTACGATTGAGACGATACGATAACCAGTTAAAGCGACCGAGGATACCCGAGAGAGCATCATCCGCAGCATCTCCAGTATTCTGAATATATCCTTCATAAGTATCATTTGTTATACCGACACCTTCAGCACAGAATTCTTCACGGGTGACGAATGGGACCATACCCTCTGCCTGAGCCGTGTTATGAAACTGGCGAGCTGGATTAGTTACATCAATAGGATACAGGAATCGATCATTATATTTAATATTCACAGTTAATGAACCATTTTTATTAGCAGCTGCAGGTGCTTGACCAAAAGAATAATGTCTTTCAGGGGAGATACTATGATACTGATTTAATACACTTTCATCATCTGTATCATCTGCCTGAAGACCCGTGATAACTTTAGTGACGATACGACCAGCACCGCCGAGATTTCTAATCTGAGTAGTTCCACTCGTGGAAGTAGCGGAAACAGAGACCTTCGAATGTCGATAATCAAAATGATTAAATGAAATCACACTATTTGCTGATCTGTAGGCATCCATCATTTCTTGTGGATAATAAATATAATCAGCGACGAGTTTTACTTCAGTTTGAGTGATAGCATTAGTTACCGACCCGACACCCTGTTTAACGCAGAGTCTGGATGTAGATACCGGCTCAAAAGTTAATTCTACAGATACCTGCTCTTCCATCATATAAAGAGGTAATTGAGTTTGTTTCAGCATGGGGAACATATCACTTAAGGCAATCTGGAAAACAGGAGAATTAGAAGCATTCGCCCAATCCTGAATCTCTAAATTATCTACAGCACCACCGACAGATCCGTTATAATCACGTCCATTTTCTAAACCGTAGGTAGGAGCATCCGTGTTATTCGAAGGACCACCCTCCGTGCCTGAAGCATTAGAATATCTGAATTCGTGTGAAATACATTTACCCGACTGAACCTGCTCACGCTCTAACTGATGCTCGTTGTTTACAAACATATCTTTGTATGCCGATAAATAATTGTATCCATCGATTTCTTGAAGGGTTTTCGTGCCGACCTTGAGGGCACAGCGAGAGATTAAACTCTGAACACCAACACCGACAGGGAAGAAACGCTTAGCCGTAGTATCTGAGGTAGGAGCACACGCCAGAGTAATTTTAGAATGACTATGTAAAATACCTTTGTTTAAGAAAACAAATCGGCAAAAAGTATCAGATGAAACTACAGGATCGAGAATCGAAGTTTCTACATCTGTAGCGGTTGTAGTGTCCATAGGGGATACACGTAGGAGATCTGGAACATTAGGGGCGACCGGCTCACGCACGACCATAGTTTCGGGGATATCAGCATCATCAGAATTTCCACCTTCCATTTTTATAATAGGAGTAGTTAAAAAAAATAAAAAATAAAAAAAAGTTTTTAAAAAATTTACGACATAACCTGAATACCTTGAGGACCATATACAAGAGTATTTTTAGCGTGAGCAAAGACAAAGAACGACTGCGGGAAGTCGGTAGTCATCTCAAGCGACATATTGATGCCGAAATTTACATTCGAAAAGTCAACGCCTTGATCGGAAATATTATCAAAAGCGACACCGATACCGAAAGCCTGTCCACCGAATGCGATATCTTTATCAAATCTCGTGCCGGTATCTGTGACCAGAGTATATCTCACATTCTGTGGATTCAACTGCGTGCGACCGATATCATTAAATTTCTCAATAGCATTCATATAATGCTCAATTACTTCAGGACTTACAGTAGTGTGATTATCAGCATCACGCTGTAGAGGAGTAATATTAAAATCGATAGGGAACTTAGTTCCGTTCCTTGTGAAAAATAATTCTGTGAGTTCAGCAGGGGAACCATCGCTATTTGTAGGGAAAAGCGTTGCTAAACCATCAAACTTCGTGTTATTAATATGTGCTGAAGGAACTATATTCGCAAAAACACCCATCACTCGACTTAAACCTAACTGGAAATTTATAATAGCATTCCCTGAGTTAATCGTTTGATAATAAGAAGAGATGCTGTTGTATTCATATGTTCCAGAGGTGCGTGCCTTAAGTGCACGAGTCGAAGACTCATCTAATTCCATCAACTCTGCGACAAGGGATACATCCGTGAATTGATAGAAAGAGTCGGTGTATGAAGCAGAATCGGTATCGCCCTGAGTGTGGAATACCTGAGTATCGGGGGCAAGGTGAAGTTCTATGATGAGACCACCTACAGCCTCAGGCATAAGGGGGATCGGTTCACCCCCGTTAAAGAGACCACAGGGCAACGTCATACAGAAATGATTTTGAGTGGAAGACGAAGATGGAATATTTACAACCGATTCCTGCTGGCATGCGTAATTAGGCATAATTAAAGCAGATTCATATAGATGACCCATCGAATCTTCTTTAGAAGTAGTGACGGGGAGATAAGAAGCAAGGAATCTGTTATAATGCCTGATGCTCTCAATAGTCTGCCCCGTTCTTTGAGATTTAATAGTGAGTGTATCAATACACGAATATACACCTAATCTTTCGCTCATAGCGAGATTCGATACATCACTCGACGACGACGATGCCGAGGATAGTAATGCTCTGAATTTACCCTGAAATCTGATGGACTGCCCAGAAAGCAGGCGGTCCTGCTCACCGATAATAAACTGAATCACCGGATTACCATCTCTAAAACTGATAGTGCCGTTCGAAGCGACATTAGAAGGGACGATTTCTGAATTAATATTTGCTGAAGACATATTTTTATAATATGAACAACTTAAAAAAAATTTAATGTAAATTAAAAATTAATGATAATCTATCTTTTTAGCGCTGAACCATCAATCCACCCGACTTAATCTCAAGGCGACGTAAGTGAGATACAAAATTATTCCAGAGTTTCGGTTTAGTTTGAGCGGCACCGGTGTATTCTAACTGGAGATTAAAATCTTTTCCACGAGCATCATATACAGCATTTCTACCTAGTGTTAATGCTCTGCCGATAAAGAAATTCGAGCGGAAAGGCATAAACGATAAAGGTTCAATATCCGCCATAGCGAGTGCTTTTTCTGCTTCTATGAGCCACTGCTGACTAATACTATTCTTAGCTGCGATTTTACTTGTATCAACTGGGCGACTCGGGTTGATCTTTCCATCATAGATGAATTGATAATTTTGTAAATTATCACATATACCGACCATACCGCTACGACCAGACCTCTGCCTGAAATCAAGGGAATCGGTATATTCTAAATAGGTATCAGATGCCGACATAAGTTGACGGGATGAGTAAGCCGAAGCGTCTGTAGGAACACATAGAATAGAAGTCGCCCTACTTTCAATAAGAGGTAACCTTACATTTGCTACATTATCACTCTGTAATTGAGAGTATCTGTAATTAGTGAAAGATCGATAATCATAATTGATTGTCCCACCTTCTTTCATCATCGCCATCATAGAAGCCTCATAACCAGCAGGAACCTCAATCTGTTTAACTATCATCTCAACATTCGAAATTGTATAAGTGGGATCATATGAAGTCATCCCTGGGTTGCCTTCCAGATTAGCAGAAACGACGTGATATCTCGTAAGTGTTCCTGGGGCATCAGCGATGTTTGTCCCCGTAGTATTTGATACATTCGCTGCTAAAGTGATTTTTGTTTTAGGATTACCATAAATAGCACCGGTAACATGCTCGATCTTTGCGATAGTCCCTATCGAAGCATTAACTGAACCGCTTACAAAACCATCTGTCGCTGGGACAAATGTAATCTTTTCACCGACAACAAAGGGGCAGGTAGCCGTAGATGTCTGGTTATTATCACGAGTAATGTAGAAACCCTTATCACCAGGGAGTTGACCGTTATTCGTCCACGATCCAGTCGTTGCTTGGAATCCATCAGAACCATTAACAGAATGGAATACAGGGGATAGAGATAAATGACGATTACGATTCACACCATCTAACTGGCGGAAAACACGCCGAGCATCCTGTAGTAAAATCTCAACAAAAATACCATCCGTGAGCATAGCAGGGAAAACAGCCTCGTTTCTAAAGAGTCCAGTATTTAAATGAAGGATGCCCTGACATACTTTGAAATCATAATCGGTATTCGAAGTGAAACTCGTGGATACAGTTTCATTTGTATCTAATTCATTAAAATAAGGATTTGATATAGTATTGGACTGCTGGGTTTTTAGTGACCCGAGGGTTCCACGACATGCAGGATCATAGGTAGTCGCACCATCCGTGAGACCACGCTTACCCCTTAAATTTTCATTACTTTCATAATCAAATCTGAGAGCAGTTAGAATATCATAACCCTCAATCTCTTCAAGTAAAGCGGTTTTGCGACCCGAGAAAATGCGGATCGATCTGATTAAACTATGTAAACCAGTCTGTGCATCAAGTTGGACGCGCGTCGCACCATTCGAAGCAGAAGTAGTAGGAATCGCCAGAGATACATTCATCTTAAGTTTTGTTTGGGATAAATCTACAAATTTACTTGTAGGGGGAATGAAAATATCAATCTTACCTCCCGGGCGATAATCAAGTCCATTCTCACTCGGGACCGCGACCTCGGTTTGACCGACCTGTATTTTATCAGAAGACTTGAAAAATTGAGACATATTTATAATATGAGTAATCAAAAAAAATAAAATCATTAAATAATAAAATTAAGCGAAGCATACGATGTTAACCTCCCACGATTTGAGCTTTCGCAGAAATAGGTGCGGAAGCGACGAGTCCCATAGCGGAAAACGCTGGAGTAGTCTTTATCGATTGTAGAGCAGGAGGTTTAATATCTTTTGTATCATTCTTCTTTTGTTCTAAATCATTTTTGATACCATCATAAGCATCAAAAATTCCACCGACAGCACCTATAGCACCACCGATCAATTCAGCAGGTGGGAATACTGTGCCGACAACATCAGCCACCGCACCCACCGATGTAAGAGTATCCCCTATCTCTGCTGTTTTATCATCCCCAGCAAAAAAAGATTTTCCATTTTTAAGATTATCAATACCTTCACCGATATCGACAATACCACCGAAATCACCTGCTATTTTTCCACCTACTTCAGATGCTACACTTAATCCTGCTTCAGATATCGCACCTCCCGCGACCTTCTTTAAACCTTGTTTTAAAATACTCGTGCCGAGACCTGAACTCTCAATTTCTTCTGATGCTGCCTGAGCGGCCACTTTACCCGCTTCACCCTCTGCCCGAGCAGCTGCTCGTGCTGCTACAGATACTGTCCCATCTGCCGCCACTTCCGTCGGTTTCAGTGCTTTCTGAGCATTTTTCGCAGACATCTCACCTAAACGACCCGCAGTTTTACCGATTGTATTTAGTCGCTCTGTATAAGCATCTCCCGCATATTTCATAATACCTGTCGAATATTTACCCATCGCCCTCTCTGCTCTACCCGCCTTCGCTATTTCAGATCCCGCTGAAATTAACCCGACTGTGCTACCTATAACATTTTTACCATCTGAAATTCCATAGAATCCAGCATCTTCTTCTTCTTTTGTTTTATCTGTTGCTATTGTTCCCGGTTGCTGTTTTAATTTAGCATCATAAGCATCAGTTAATTTTTGATTATGTGCTTTGATTGCTTCATTAAAATTTGTAGTTCTGGCGTTAAAAGAAGACCCTTGACTTATCGCACTTTCATATCCATAAAGATTCGACATTTATATAACATTTAAATTTTATTTTTTTTATCTCACTAATTTAAATAATGGATTTGATTATCGCTGGAGCCATCATTCATAATCACAAAATGATCGAAAATGCTATAGCATCATTACCCGAATATGAGTTTAATAGTAAATATATTTTGTTTGATGGATTCACAAAAGAAGGTAAGGGTGGATTCTTCTATGATGATTATCAGGGTTACAAAAAATATATTGAATTGAAATACCCCGAGTTTATTGTGATTGAATTTGATGAAAATATTTACTTTAGAGAAATGATTAATCATATCTGTCGAATATCAAATGCTGAAAGATTATTTATCCTTCAAGATGATGTATGCTGTAATCAAATGGATCTCAAACAAATTGAAATTCAAATGAATCACTTAAAAGATTGTAAAATTTTAAGTTTCCCTCATAAATATATAGGACCTTTAGGAACTCACTGGTATGAACCCTTTGATGATTCATACCCTTTACCATTCATAAAAACCCACGGGTTTAGTGAAAGAGTTTTTATATGTGATCGAAAAAATATGATTAAGATTTGTAATGAATCAGCGAAGAATAACAAAAATAATAAAAGATTCATAGAGTTTATTTATCATACAGCTATGAAGAGTAGAAAATGGAAAACTTCTACATATGATGAAAAGGCACATTACTGGAAAAAATTTGGATGTTATATTCATCACGATATTTACCATCTTCATCAAGTAGGAACGCGACCTAACGTTTGATTTGAAATAAATTTTATGTGAATCATAGTAAATGATACCTAAGGTGATTCATCAAATATTCTGGCCTTTCAAAGGTAAAGAGTTGAATGAGATTGATGTGTTTAGAGAGTGTGTCGATGAAACAAAGAGATTTTGTGAAGAACATAAATATGAATATCATATGTGGGATCTCAAAGGATGTGAAGAGTTAATATGTGAAGAGTATCCCCAGTATATATGGCTTTGGACAGAGTTTCGATATGATATTCAAAAATGTGATTTTATCAGGTATTTGATTTTACATAAGTTTGGAGGTTTCTATGTTGATTGCGATGTATACCCGATACAAAATTTAGAATCACTTTTACATTATGATGAAATATTTACAACTTGGTCAAATGATCAAAAAAGAAAACCTTACAACGCTGTGATGGGATCGGTAAAGAATAATGACCTATTCATCAAAATATCGAATGATATTGAGAATAGAGTTGTAGAAAAACAGAGTATGAAAATATATGATACGTGGAAAGGTAGATTGGTATTTTATACGACAGGTCATCGAATGCTCGCAGAGCATGTCCCTCAAGAATCTATATCTGATTTGATGTTGATTCACAATGAAAAAAAGAATCTTTTTGTTACATCGAATAATCCTTATTTTTATGATAAAAATGCTTCAGTTTGGTTTGATTAAGAAGGCATCACCTCTTCCTCTGTTGGATTCCCAGGGATATTATCTGCTGGCGTATCGCCGAATAGTAATCTATCACCTTCAGCGATCTGCTGCTCGAAGTTTCTAAATGCTCTCGCTGGATTACTCTGTAAATCAAGATATAAAAAATCATAACGTTGCTCTGTTGCTTTTCGATAAATTTTTCTGAATTTATCATCACCACCGAACATGCCTGAAAACTCAGCTGATATCTTATCTAACTCACTCATATTTTGTAAATTACCACAGATAAAAGCATTCGTGTTGTTTCGAATCGTCGGGCCGACCGCTTTGAAACTTTGAACACTTATAGCGAGTAATCCCACGCCGTAGTGTCTTGACCGCGTCACAAGATGATTTAAATATGAATTCCTTTTCACACTTCCTAAAATATCATCAAAAACCATACCTATGAAAGGGCGATCATCGTCATCAAACTGTTTCTGTTGCTCGATGATCCCTGCTAAAACATTATCATCGTATCCAGTATAAGTATCACACGCCTTACGTAAGAATCGAGACGTCACATCCTGATCAATTGTATTACTCATAATTGTGACGTTATCCATCGCTCCCTTGTAGAATTCATCTCTCAAAAGAAGATTTGATAAAATCGTGCTCTTACCAGATTTTGTCGGCATCACTAACGTCATAATACAGGGTAACTCAGGTAAATTAGGATGAACCACCTTTCTCGGTTTTTCTTTAGGTGGGTCTTTCACGGGGAATATCTGGGGTGCTTTAGAGTCCATTTATATGATATTAGATTTATTTTTTAAAATCATTACAAATTTATAGCATAATGCTCTTTTCAAACCTGTCTGCTGTTTTGTTTTTTGAGGGAGAACTCGAACAGAGTAATAATTTGTTTTTTGTCTTCTTGTGATACCTCTATGACCTGATGTAGGTAGGGGGCGTGTGCTGTAAGGAGGTTTGATATTAAATCTCTCAAGTTGTTTAGTCATCTGATATTTATGATATTTATTTTTTTAAATGTAAACGAGCATGTTAACCGAATAGTGATCTCCAGGGATCAGATGCAGCCTTCTGAGGTTGTATCGCACGTGCGAGTGTAGCCCTCATTTTATCTTCTTCCCTTTGCTTTGATTCCTTTTCGACCTTTTCTTTTTTCCTTTGTTTTCTCAAAGTATCATATTGAGATATCGCCGATAAAACAGCGTTATCTAAATCATCTTTAGTGAATCCATTTTGCTGAATGACTGCCTGCGGTTTCACCTTAGGTTTTTCTTTCTCTGCTTGCTTCTCTTCTTCTTTCTTTTGTTTATCAAGTATTTTCTTTTCTGCTTTTGCTATGACTGCTTCTTCTTTTTCTTTTAACTTACGCTCTTTTTCTGCCTTTCTTTTTTCAATTGCTATTTGTCGAATTTTTGCTAAATGTGCTTTTTGTTTATCAGACATAGGTTTTGTTCTGGTATATTTACGTTTACCCTTTTTCTGTGTGAATTCATTAGGCGGCTCATCTTCTTCTAAGACAGGTGCGACCTTAGGGGCGGGTGGGTCGCTAAATACCTCTTCCTCTTCAGGTATATCACGTTCCTCAATATTTATGATATCATCTTGTTCTTGAAAATCAACTTCTTTTTCTTCCATCAACTGATCTATGAGTTCCATATTACCTTCTTGTTCAGGTAATTTATTATCAGGTATTACAGTTACATGCTCAGGTTCAGGTTCTTTTGTGGGCATTTCGATCACAGGTAAAACACTACTCATTATAATATGATTAAACAAATAAAAAAATAAAGATAAAGAAAAGATAGAAAATTAATAGTCTACAAATTTACATCTTTTGTTTCTTTCTTATGTGAAACACTACCTCGGTGCTACCAGTTAAATCTTTCGCGAATCTTTCATCCTTCCTTACCATATGAACATCAAGATCTGTGATTCTCAATTCACTTGTATTTTTTAAATCAATGAAAGTTTTATCTGGATTTTGAAAGAATAACGCTCCTGTTTCTGTTCCCGCATTATCGAATCTGGGAACTTGATATAATATCTTTGATGGATTACCTGTGCCGAAATTATATGTTTCGTGTGTGAGTGTAGGGACTCTTACAAATGTAGAATGTTGAGAAAGCATAGAGGGTCGTGTAGCAGACCTGAATGAAGCACCGAAAGCCGAAACCATATTCGAAGATACATTTATAGCGAATGGACTGAAACCCAGAGCCTCCATAGAGTTAGGCTGCCACCCTTGAATGCGTCGAGGCATATATCTTTCTGAAGGACCCATTATAAATATATTTTCATAATCGGTAATTAATGATCCGCTGATTACTTTACGTGTTCTTAATCCCGTTAAAGCAGATGAATTTTTTGAATCCGCATTTAATATCTGATAAGCAGGTCTTGTATCAATATCTTTACCCCAACTTGTAGCATTATTCCACGGAGGGGTGGGAACTATACCAAGAGTAATTGCTACTTCTTGAGTTATACCATCTACTAAATATGTAGGTATTTGAGATCTACTTATCCACGAGTTTTCAGGTTTATTTTTAAAAATAGTTGTCGATGTTCGAGATTCATATCTTGTAATATCTACTGAATCACCATCCAACCATAGATTCACAGTAGGATACATCTTCCAAGCAGTCTGCCCTACAGGTTTCGGCACCTGTGATTTTGTAGAAGCATTCACACTAAGAGCAGAGCATGCTATAGAAGCACCGAATAAAATTTCCATATTTTCTCCATTCGGTCGAAATGTGATTTCAGGGACTTTCGCGATAGCTTGAGGTGTTCCGGTAGCAAAGCAACTATTTAATGAATTATCTGACTCAAATTCCGAAGCCGCTTTTTGATAATATTTAATCTCTTCCATCACAACAGTTGTTCCATCAAAACCAAGGTCTTCATTAGTGGCGACAGAATGATATAATCTTACAAAACCATCACCATCATCCTGAGCACAATAATCCATCATCATATCGCCATAAAGTCCTACACCCTTTACATATCCGCTACCATCAGATTCTTCAGTTCCAAATAAAATACCCTGATCGACTGTTTCAGGGAGGTAATCAGGTCCTCTATCCAGAAGACCGATAGGTCTGGAAACACCTATAGTGAAAGCACCACCAGATCGATTAGAATAAGTTAATGATCCGCTGTTTAATGAAAGGGGACCACCCTGAGCATCAATAGGTTGTAATTGTCCAAATGTATTATCCCCATCCGCTTCGAGTGTAGTTCCATCCCAATCTAACACTCCTTCCGAGTATGTTGTCTCTTCTTGTGTAACAGTAGCAGCCGGAGGTATAGTTGATGCAGCAGCCACACCACCCAGAGAAGGTATCTTAAACTCAAATCCTACAAAACCACCAATAGTATCAGTAATTACATTTACAACAATATTTTGTGAATCGATTTCAGGATGCTGTGAGTAATTTTCTTGTAATATTGTTTTAAATTTTTCACTGAAATCAAGTGGAGATGATGATTCATCAATAGTATTTTCACAAGGAATAAAATATGAAAGTGAATTATCTAAACCATCGGCCGCTAATCTTTCACCAAACCAAAGATTAGAGACCATAGCACCCTCGTAATCAATCTGAGGCATACGATTAAGTTTAACGCTCTCAACAGCGATCTCTGAAAGAGGCTCAATAATCAAAGGATTCTTTAAGTTATTTCTGAATTGATAGGGAACAGAAATACCTATCTGATTAGTGTCCCCTGCTCCTTCGCTCGAAGATGTAATTAATAACGACATATTTATAATATGAGTAATCAAAAAAATAAAATCTAATAAATAATAAAATGCCTCAGAGAAGTAAACCTAAGAAACTAAAGAAGATTAAAGATCCTACACCTGATACATCATTCGCTAAAAAGTCGTGTGGAATGCCTCTTACAAAAAATTATATTGATGTGGAATCAGGTATCAAAAAAGATAAAGAAGTCAAAGAAAAAGATGTATTCGATTTCAAGCCTAAAAGTGCGTCTCAAAAATAAATTTGATTTATAGTCATTATTAATAGAATGAAATATATGAATATCGCTTATCCCTTATCATCGTATCCAAGTGAGGGGAAGTGGGAATCGCTACCTGATTTTTATAATGAATATCAACAAAATTTAGATGATCGAATAAAAAAGGAAAAAGAAGAACAAGAAGCGAAACAGAGAAAAGATTATTATAAATTTTTCAAGCATTTCTTTGAGACATTCGAGGAGGATGAAGGTAGAAGGAATCATCCCGTTGATTTTGAGTTTGAGGAGCATGATGATGGATATCCCTTTTCTGTATTCGGTTTGAAAAAATCAGCGTCTCAAGAAGATATGAAAAAGGCATATCATAAGGCTGCTCGAGATACACACCCCGATAAAACGGGTGAAGATACAGAAGATGAATTTAGAGAGATTCAAGAAGCATATGAATTTTATACAAATTATCTTTGATGAAAAAATATTATCTTTCTCTATTTTAAAACTTACATCAAACCTTACATCAAATCTTACATCAAATCTTACATATAATGTAAGTTTTTATTTAAACATTATTTTCTACTAAATATATTATGAGTCAATTTGTTGAAACAAAAGAGTTGATGAAGATTCTTAAAGAAGTAGATCCTAATATGAGTGATCGGATGAGATGTCATTATAAAAAACAAGTAGTCGCTAAAGATGGATTGATTTTTAAACTCCTACTTGAAATATCAGAAAAGAATGAAATAATAGAAGAAAGGGATATGGAGATCGCTTGTTTCCAGAGGGCGAGAAAAATTTGATTTCCATTTAAAGATTTACTCGCTAATAAGAGTGTTAAAACAAAGAATGTCTCAATCAAGATATCCAGCATCAGCAGCTCTTAAGAATGGGTGTGCATCTACAATCGACTCCGCTTGTAAAAAACCTGAAGTTACATCGGCGTATATAAAATTAAGGGATGAAATCAAAATAATGAAACCTATTTATGAAAAGGCAGATGTCCTCAATAAACAACTGATACAATCACGTCAGGATAATGAAACAAAACTGAAACAACTCACAGCAAAGAATAAGAGGATTAAGGAAATGAATGATTTTATCCAGAAACAAGATACTCAAATCTGTCAATTACAAAATGATCTTAAATTACAAAAAAACACATCAGTGGATAAGGGTGATAATCAACGCTTAGAAGGTTTCCTAAAGAAAAAAGAGCAACAGATTAAAGAATTAGAAGAAAAGATCGACGCTACAAAAATCAATAATTTAGAAGCGTTGAGAAATACCATTCGCAAACAGGATTTAAGACTTAAACATCTTTCTGAGGCATACTCTAAGATCCAGTCGGTAGAGAGTGATGATAAAAGAACAAAAATTTCTCAACTCTCTGAAGAAATAGAATCTCTTAAGAAAGATAATGAAAATCTAAAAAGGAATGAATATCATATCGAGGATATTAAAGAAAAATTTACTGCTCTTTATGATTCTCTCTAATTAATTGTTGTTGTTCGGTTATAAATTTTATTTCATTTTGAATTTGCTTGATTGTTGATGGATGAATAGTTTTGATTGTTGTTTTATTTTTTATGTTTTTTAATTTTTGATTCAAATATGATTTTCTCATCGATAATTTACCAGATGGAGAATTCTGATATCTTTCCACCGCTAACTCACGCTGTATATTTTTTTCTTCTTGAGTTAAATAACATTTTCGAATGTTCATACAATTATCATGCTCATTCACATATTTTTGTTCAAGTTCCCTTAGTTTCCACGCTTCATCCCTGCCCTGTAATTCAATCGTATCTAATACTTCCATATCAGGGTCGCCACCATCAAAAAGACCATAGTATTCTTTCCATCCATTCCTGTGATTCTGTCGATGATGTGCGAGTCGAATAGTAAGATATTTACAGTAACTACTCCCTATGTAAACTTTTTCAGATTTAGGATTTGATAATTTATAAACTTTACCGATAAGAGTCATTTTATATTAACTGAATATATTTTATTTTTGAAAACGAAACGCGATTAATCTGAACTCCTGGCTGCGAAAAACCAGGATGAGGCATCAGCCTTTTCTTTTTCTAATCTTGCTTCTTCTTCTATAGATTCCTTTGCTCTCCATTTTGCTTTGAGTGTTCTTATTTCTTCATTTTGTTTTTTTAAGATTTCTGTAAGATCTGCTATCTGTAGTTGCTGATCTTCGAATAACTCTCTGATTCCATCAATCGGGCGTTTGATGGGAACCTTCTTTTTCTTCGAGGACATATTTAATATGTATTGTATTTTATTTTTCTGATAAAAACTTAATAAATTTCGGTTTATATCTTCGCACAATCGCTGCGACATATGTTTCGCTGAATTGTATTTCATAGCGAGGTTGCCCACCCACGTTAAGCAGAGGAAATGATTTAATCCAGTTCCTATATTTTTCAGGATAGATATCATACATCCAGTTATCGCATCCCCAGTTCGGTATTTCATTAGGATATACAAAATCAAATATATTAATATGAGTCTTATGAATTAAAAATTGTGTAGGTATCTGATCATTATTACTCCACCCCGCAGAGAAACCTATATTTTCATTCTTCTTTAATTTATTGATGAAACACCCCAGCCATCCATTATCATTCGGCATGCGGATATCATCTCCTAAAATTTTCATATAATCATATTCTTGTTTTAATGATTCATATGCTAATGAATTCCATATCATAGTCACCTTACCTTTTTTATGAAACTGAGGGAACCATTCGATTTTGAAATTCATAAACTTCGCTCTAAACTTTAATCTCTCTTCGGCAACTGAATATATTCTGTCATCATCATCATATCCGATAAATAATTTGATTTCGTGATCAGGTGTATATTTCTCAAGTGATTCACATAAAATTTTCCACAGGTATGTATCTTGAGCTGTTTTCCATTCATCGCGATTATTTGTTGTAGAAGGAATCAAGAATGCTACTTTCATCTATATTTATATGAATCATTTTATTTATTCATTAAATAAACTTAATATCAAATCTTCTGGAACTCTATATCTATCCTGTTGAGATAATCCATTATACTTAACTTCATTACAAAGATTCGCTCTTTTATTCCTATCGGCATTTCCGAGATTTCTTTTATGTAGACTACCGACCATATTCCCACATTTTTTATCACATAATTTATTATCAAAATCTTTTTTATTAGTCCATATACGAGTTCTTTTTCTGTATCCCCAATCTGAATACATACAATAATCAACAAGATAAAATGGAATATCTTTCATAAATGATCGATCTTTCATTTTAGATGTCGCTGGATTTTCTATGAACCAATACTCAGGATTAAAATATTCGATGATCTCAAGTGCTTTCAAAACTAATCTATCATCTTCATTCATTTCTTTTTCCTGGATTTCTTTTGTATATATTTCTCCCTTTCTCATTCTACCCAACCAACTATCTTGTAATTTAGAGTAATTAGTGCACGGAGGCGAAGCCCATATGATATCAAAATAATCTTTAGGATATTGTTTGTAATCGAAATTCATTATATCACATTGATGAGTAGCAGGTAATATCATATCAACTGAAACAGAATTCCAATCTAACATCTTACATACTTTACCTACTGATCCTGTGCCTGAGAATAATTCTAAGACATTCATTTATATATGATTACATTTTATTTATTTGTGAAAGTAAACGGATTATAATTAGGATTATCTGGATCACATAAAGTTGATGACCACCGTATCATTTCTTCCTTGTCCCTTTTTACATCATCATAAACATTATTCCCTGAAACAACATAAGAAAATAAACCATATGAAAGGACGGGGATAATTACAGGAGCGATTAAAACATTACTCACTTTACTCCAAATGGGTATCCACGTCATTTGTTATATAATCTATTTTTTTTTGTTTTAAATATAATAATGAGAATTTGTATCCCTTCATACAACCGATATCAAACCATTCAGCAAAAATCGATTCAACTTTTAATGAATGCTGGATACAAACCTAATGAGATTGATGTATTTGTAGCAGATGAAGAGCAGTTAATTAAATATAGAGAAAAGATTGATAAAGATATTTCTATCATTATCGCTGTGAAAGGTTTAAAAGAAGTAAGAGAATTCATCTTTGATTATTATGATCAAGGTGAGTATCTACTCTGTTTAGATGATGATATAGAATCAGTAAGGGAACTATACAAGAATGAAGAAAATAAATCTCGATTGAAACCTGTAAATGATCTTAAACAAATTGTAGATTATGCTTTTCATTTGTGTGAACAGCATTCATTAAAACTATGGGGTCTTTACCCTACCCCGAATAACGCTTTTTTTATGGAGAATCAAAAAGAGATTACATATGATTATAAATTTATCATCGGTAATTTTTTCGGATGCATCAATTGTAAGAAGATGAATAAATTATCGGTGCCTGATATGGATGATTATGAAAGATCAATCAGGTCATATATATTTTATGGCGGCTCAATTCGAATGAATCATTACGCTCCTAAAACTAATTTCAAGAAAAATAAAGGTGGTGCTCAGGATAATGAAAGGGAAAATAGATTACAAAAATCAAAGGAGATTTTAATGAATGATTATCAAGGGTTACTTTATTTGAAAAAGCGTAAAAACGATACTAATCCCATGCTTAAAGATTTAAGAAAATCTGTTAAAAAAAACTAGTGTGATTCGATCACCTGTAAAATCGGCTGTCTCGTGATAATATTTACTACCATCAAATTCAACAAATTTATTTTTGAGATCTACTGAAGTAGGTTCTTCATCGGGGCCATCATAATAGATTAAGAGTTCCCCACCTTCATAATCGCCTAAACCGATAATAGTAGATACACCAGTATTTTTTCCATCAATATGTTTCGCACATTTTTGATTTTTATTAAACTGAACTGAAGTATAATCAATATCTTTCGCAAGTTCTTTTGTGAGTTCCCATACCTTATCATATTTTTTTTCACTATGTCTTCTCGACTTCATTATCATAGCACCTGTCTCTTTAACATTCTTGTGAGCCCACGAGTATATATCACCCAAAACAAATCCCTCATATGATTTCTGCCCCTCTTGTAAAATATTTTTCCTTTCGTGATTCTTAGGAAACTTTAAATTTAATAATTCACGCGTAATTTCTTCCATATTTTTTTTATCAAATATAATAAAATGATTCATAAAAGTTTTACTAAAAAAGACCTGCTTGAAATTATCCAATCATATGATATTCCAATCGAAGATCCAAAACAATACAATAAAAATGATTTGAGTATGACTCTCACAGAGATGTTAATCACTCAGGATTTTGAAATCAATTTTTCACCTGATTACCCTGATTTTTTTAAGAATGAAGATTTGATTGAATATTTATCATTACCTAAATCAAATGAAGAGTTGAATTATCAAGAGAAATCAGAGATGATACAAAAAGCAAAAAAATTAATTAATTATGCGAGGAATGGATATATGTTATCATTTACAGAGTATATATCACACGATGATCTTTACCAAGATGGTATCATTGTAGCGAATCATTGTGATATACCGACATGTCGCAGGGCGATTGATGAATTGAATAAAGATCCTAAAATTAGAAACAAAATCGAAAAACAGATTACTCCTAAAGTCAAGAAGAAACTCGACCAAAAAAAAATTAATAAAGAAGAGTTACAACCGAAATATAAATTTAGAAGAGGTGTTTATGAAATCAATTTTGATTAATTAGGATTAAAGAAATCACTAATAACTCTTAAATCAGTATAATTACAAGGTTCTAATTCGTCGGTCCCCATCAATTCAGGGTCTTCTTCAGGGTCAAAATGCTCCCTGTAAAATCTCGCTTCATCATCCCACCAACTACCTGCGAGACTTTTGAAAGCACCGATAACATCATCTGGAATTTTCTGGCGTGATTCATTTTTTTCTTTGAGGACCTTGTTTTCCGATCCTTCTTCTTCTTCTTCTTCTGATTCTTCTTCTGATTCTTCATCTGTTTCTTCATCATCGGTAGGATAGATGTCCCATCCATTAGCATTCGCAATACCACACATCTTATATCTTTCATCTTGTAGATCTTCGATTTGTTTTTTGAGTTTCACAACCTCGGTTTGTAGTTTTTCTTTTTCGATTGTTTCATTCACAATCACAACCTTTTGTGATTCATTTTCTTTTTTGAGTTCTTCCACCACCTCCTCTACCCCATTCACCACCTCCTTTATCGCATTATTACAACATTTTTCGAGTGTCTGTTCCATTTTTTCATCATAGTCTTTCGCCTGAAGGTCAAGATACATCTGGACGAGGTCAGCCTTCTTGATTTTGTTGAGGGAGGTTTTTGTGAACATAGTTATGAGTTGTTTAAGTTAATCAAAATTTTCTCAAGGTGGAAATCAAATTTTTTCGCGTTTCGATCGATTTGAGAACAAAAAAAATTAATAAGAGTTCATAGATGTAATTATTTCTTCTTCTTCCTCGGAATCTTCATATTTTTTACGATACTGTGAGGAAGTGGTCTGGTGACGACGATACGAGAGCAGACATCATCTAACTCTTTCTCAAACTTTTCATAATCTTTTTTCTTGAGTTTTTTGATTTGTTCACGCAGATCCGCATTTTCATTCGCTATTTTTTCTGTGGCGACTTCCCAATCCTCCTTCATATCTTCAATTTTCTTTGTATCACGCTTATGAAATCTGAGTAATCTATCACGATGAGATGTAACTTTTTTGATTTCTTTTTTGAGTGATTCATTTTCTTCTAAAGAGTTTCTTACATTTTCAGATCCATACCTCGCCTCTAATTTTACGATATCAATATGCTGTTCTACATTAAACATCTTCCACTTCTTCTCATATTTTTTGATTTTTTCTTCCATAGATTTCATTTTACAAAATACTTGATTTACCATATCAGAATTCTTCACGTCAATATCCTTAATACCGCTGAGTTGTAATTCGATTTTGATATCACCAAAGAAATCATCAAGGATAAGTGAAGGCATCTCGTTATGAGTTGTTTAAGTTAATCAAAATTTTCTCAAGGTGGAAATCAAATTTTTGATGACTCCATCGATTTACCGAACATATCCCTTGATCTTTTTTTTCTTTACCTTTTCAGCGAGGTCTTTATCTGCTCGCCCCCACGTGCCTGGCTGTTTCATAACGAATGAATATACACGTCCCATCGCCCACTGTTCTTTAGATGATACAGAAGGTCGCACCGATGATGGATTTGTTCTGTATGCACCAATCCCACGTTTATAAACATCAGTTAAGATACTCGACGGGATACCTGTTAATCTACTGATATCTTTTCGACTATGTGATGTTCCCTTCGGTTTTTTATATTTACGATTAAATTTATCCCTGTTTGTTACAGCCATTTATTTAATAGGTTGATTTTTTTTCTTTTTTCTTTTTTTGTTTTTCATATCGCATATAATTACGGGATGCATTTTTAGCTGCATCGCGAGATCTGAATCTCTTTTTCAAAACTCTCCCTGTGTTTTGATTACGCAGAAAATAATCATTATCTTTTTTTAAAATAGTATAGGGCATCTTTTAATATATCTAATAAATTAATATTAAATGAGTAAACCTGTAAAAGTAGTCATAAAAAAATCGAATAAAGAGGGAAAAAAATTGATGGCGATATTCACTATGAGTAATGGACGCGCGAAAACAACTCATTTCGGAAGTGCTGGAATGGACGACTATACCAAAACCCGAGATAAAGAGCAAAGACAGCGATACCTAAAACGACATCGTCGAAATGAGAACTGGAATAATCCTGTATCGGCAGGTGCTCTCTCGCGGTGGATACTCTGGGGACCATTTACAAGTAAACAGAAAAATATATCATCATTCAAACGGAGGTTTAATTTATGAGTATTTTTTTGTAATTTTTAAACCTTTATTCTTTCCAACTTCGGGGATATTATATTTATGAATCGAAGCCTGAAACCATCTCTCTAATAATTCTGGATCTTTTAATTGAGCAACTTTTTTTCCAAATGCATCTTTTACATTTACTCCATCCCAATCATATTTTTCACCATCGATACTTACAAAAGCAATTGTATCACCATACGGATGATTTGCTCTAACAAATTTTACTCTTTCCATATACTTATCTGGTATCGGTTTTTTTACTCGGGTGGAAAATAGACGTTGACCGACGTCGCCGACGCTAATTATCATCATATCTGTTTTCCCCTTTGATGGAGTGATATACCAGTAAGAGTATTCTGAAACTTCACCCGACGTCGTCTTTAGCGGAGCAAGTTGTCCTTTCTTAGACCCAGTCCCGTAGTATATCTTTGTTCCCGGTTTGTCTGGAAGATTTCTCGCTCTCGTCACATTCTCCTGAATATTTGTTAATTGAAATTTTGCGAATGAATAACCTTTTTTTTGAAGTGGTTTTACTACCGCATCAAAGAGATCATTTACATTAACAACAGTTCTTTTTATGATTTTTCCCTCTTTGTTTTCTTCGTTTAACTGCACGTGATTCTTTTTCGGACTTGTCGAAGGCACCTGCTTTTTAGGAGCATCTTTGACGACCTTTCCTGGATTTAATTTTCCTACATTAACTCTTGTGCCTTGAGGTTTTACACCGATATTCTTTTTCACTTTTTCTTGACGTTTCTTTTTTCTCGCTGAGACACCAGCCTTATCTTTTTCAGATATCCTGGGTTTTCCTTTCGATGATCCTTTTTGTGATCCTTCACACGTCACATAAGTTCCACCCGCTTTGTTTGTGCGAGTATAACAGGGTTCATCCTTCTTTGATTTCGCCATTTTATATGAATAATTGATATTTTAATTTGATCTCCATTAAAGAAATCAAATTTATACCCATTCATAAAACTGATTGCTATGTTTCTTCTTGTTCTTTCGAATTTGAGATGGATATTCTTTCTCAATGAATGGAGCAGGATAAAGTAGATACTGTTTCCTGTGAGTATCTTTAATCATCGTATCGATTGCCCGAGGTCTCCCCCTTTCTTCAACAGCCTGAAGCATCTTATATGCGATATCCCACTTCGGAATATAAATAGCGAGCATCATCAGCATGCGATATTTAGAGTAATCGATTTCATAGATTCCAGATGTGCCTTCTGGAGGTTGAAAATTTATTTTCAAAGGACCCTCTGTTAATCGAATATTACTTGTGAAACCACCCAGATAACAGAAACCATCTTGTGGAAGTTTTGATGAATCAGGTAATTCACCTACAAGTTCAGCATCATCTTCTAAAATCAATACATCATCTATTTTGTTTTTCACAATATATTTCCATAAACTCGTATGAGATATATAACACGCACACTTTGCCTTATGTTCCTTAGGATCAATATTCCAGTATGAAACCATATCATCAAATATCGGATGAGTCACAGGTAAATCATCATAATGAGTAGCAGGCCATCTTGTATATATATCATCATCATATTTTTCCCATCGATCTTTCGCTGAATCTAAATTTATCACAAAAATCTTCATTTAAATAAGAATACATTTTAATCAAATGATAAAATAAAAGTTTCACGCTTTATTGTGATCCCCTGCTGTTTCACAAGGGGGGGGCGACCACGTCTCTTTTTCTTGTAATATTCATTCATTTTTTTATCGTATTCAGCGAGAGTCTTTAAATACGCATCGACATCAGTATAAGTTGTATATCCTTTGTTGTTCGGTCTCTTACCACCTTTTTTATGATTCACCATATCTACCATTTATAAAATGAAATATTTTTAAATCAAATCTTAAACTCAAGGATTATCTGGAGGAAGTAGTTCAGGTTCAGGTTCTGTAGGGGCAGGACGTGGAGGTAGAGTCGCATTATCAGATGAAGGGTTCAATTGTCTCTGGTAATCTTCATTAAGTTTTTTCTCTTTGTATTCTACTTCTGATTTCGGTGCTTTATATGAAGCAGGTTTTTTATTCTTCCCTGCTTTAAGTTTCGCTGCTTGATCTTTGAGACCTTCCATCTCTTCTTCACTCGGGGGTCGCCTTTCACATTGAAAGATATAACATAAATTCATCTTACAATGACATTTACTTTGCCATATTACGAGTAGTAAAGATGCTACTGCTCCTAAAACCAGCACTATAGCACCCGCTGCCTGATCGACAGAGTAATCTTGTAGTTGACCACGTGAATCGCTCTCCGACATTATTTTTTATTTATAGTAATATTTTTTTTGTTTTCTCATATTATAAATATGGCTGATTACTCTGAATCTGAACCTGCACCTGCTCCGGCACCTGCTCCGGCCCCTAAATCTCAAAAGAAAAAGCGTGAAGGAAAACCTATGACCGATGCTCAGAAGAAGCAGTTAAAAAAGCATATGGATGAACACAAAGATTTAAAAGATCTTTCATCTAAAGAACTTAAATCGCATCGAATGAAAATGATGGTAAGGATGCGTAAGGGTATGAGTATCGCAAAAGCACACGCTGATATTAAGAAAGCTTAGGTATTGTAAACTGACTGTTATCTTTTCTACCCTCTTCTATTTCATCTTTCATTACCTCTTCTAAAATTTCTCTTTTGATCCCCGTGATCGCTGCTGTCTGAACATTAACATCTTCGAATGCGTCTTTTCCACAGGTGTTTGTATTATGACATACACAGATCATACAAAGCGAGCATTCACTTTTCACTACATTATTCTCATTTCCATCTACTAAAGATGCCCCTTCTCCCTTTTCATCATTCTTCGTATAATAATTCATTGAACGAAGATATTTTTTTGTGCCGACCATAGTAGCCTCGTGCATCTGCCTTTTCGCCTCGCACTCTATCGCAGTCACCCTGTAATCAAGATGAGGATAAATAAAGATCATTTGAGGCGATCCACATAAACCTACTTTATTTTCTTTGAGTAAATGAATTCCATATTTTAAATAACTATCGACATAGATATCATCTGAATCCATATTCGCAAAATAAGGATGAGTCATATTTTTACTCAGATGTGTTCTCTTTTCTGCTATCGTCATTTTTCGATTAATAAATTCATATTTTAATTTTATAGGTGCGATCATGTCTTCAATATTCTTTTTCGCAAATTCATCTGGGATTAATCTCACATCTTCATCACCATCTCTGGAATCAAGGATATACCATTCGAGTTGTTCTTTAGGATAATCAAAATATTTGATATTCGCCAGCATCAAGGGAAGCCATTTGTTTCGATTGTAAACAGGTGTGAGTATAGATATCTTCGGTAAGATTTCAGGTGTGTTACTTTTCTTTTTCTGATTCTTCTTCTTTTTCGGCATTTATAATTACACTCACAAAAAAAATATTTCAGATAAATATAATGACTTACCTTGTTTCGATTCTTATACCCACTTTGATTGAGCGACGCAAACTTTATAATGAATTGATTGATAAAATTTACAAGCAGATTGATGAGGGTGATTACAGGAATAAAATTGAAATAGTGAGCATATGCGATGACCGTTCATTAAAACTTTCAGATAAAAGAAATACATTACAAAAATTAAGCAGAGGTAAATACTTTTTACATTTAGATGATGATGATGAGTTAAGTGATGACTTTTGTAAAGCTGTAATCGATCATATAGAATATTTACCTACTTATCAAAGTGTTGAGCCTGATTGTATCGGATTCAATCAACTCGCAAAGGTTCAAGGGAAACGCTTCATAGTAAAACCGAATATAAAATGTGAATTACATTTAACTGCTACAAATGGGACTAGTAATTATCCTGAATTTTACAGATATCCGTGGCAGTATAATCTCTGGAATGAAAAATACAAAACAGTATATCGCACAGATAGCGACACTAATGCTCGTGAAGATCAAAACTGGTTGAAAAAGATTCAATTAGAATATCCTAAAAATATGACCTACATAGATAAATGCCTTCACATCTATAATTTCGATAATCCAGAACTCTCTACGTGTCAGTGATTTTCAGGTAAAATATTATTAATATCGATCACAAATATATTTTTGATTTTTTTTTCATTTTATAAAACTTACATCAAATCTTACATCAAATCTTACATCAAATCTTACATATGATGTAAGTTTCGAGTTTTGATTCTTTACAAGGTTTTTGATGAATGG
>WLWF01000935.1_pt1 | contig 26475 bp, 32 predicted proteins | sample 6718331 | NCBI WGS metagenome assembly WLWF01 (sample SAMN12718692, study PRJNA515312) | sponge metagenome | isolation source: marine sponge | host: Mycale hentscheli | place: New Zealand: South Island, Marlborough, Capsize Point | collected 2003-05-01
GAAGGCCAATGATGAACAAGCTCTTCAATTGGCGATGACCCAGAACGAGATGTTTATGGATCAACTCGCTCAGAAAGACGAGGAGATTGAGAATCTCAAGAAAGAAGTTGTCGATGAACGGAAGAAGGTAGTTCATATGGAAGATCGAGAGAAAGTTCGGGAGATAGTTATAGAGATCGAACTGAACGGTCCTACTGAATTCACTGACTATCCGCATCTGGCTTGGATCCATCATCTAAGGAGAGAACTTACTGCTGCGGTGGAAAACCATGGTCTTCCAGAGAGTTTCATTCAAGAGGTTATCAGTGAAAAGATTGATCGCCGAGAGATTATTGAGGAGATAAATATGATTATTCGGGATCGAGAAGATTATAATGAGATTTCCGAAACAGGGTTCTGCCACCTCAATGACCACGAAGATTACGATATTCCTTGCGATGAGGCACTGTTAATATGCGTAGAAAAAGATCTCCCAGTCAGCGACCTTATTATGCTCATCCGGGAAGGTGGGGATCCGAACGGACCCCTTGAAGAAGAACAACGTCCGTTTGATGATGATGATATGTTGAATCCCCTCGAGTTGTAAATGTTTCGTAGGTATAGATAGGTAGGGATATTTTTTTCGAGAAATTTTATGTCGGCAGAATAATCCTTGTTAGACTAACGATGGCAAGCTTTCACACGAAGACCTTTCAGCTACACGATGACTATATGACCCCGAAACACGCGTGGGAAGATATAGCTGAATATATACCAAAGGATAAGATCATCTGGGAAGCGTTCTATGGAGACGGTGCGTCAGGGAATCATCTGTCAGATCTCGGATGTCAAGAGGTGATTCATAGGGATGTGGATTTCTATGAGAATGATTTGGGTGAAGTGATTATCTCAAACCCACCCTTCAGCGACTGTAAGAACATTATGCCTCGCCTACGAGCACTCGGCAAACCCTTCATACTCATTATGCCGTGTCCGAAGATACATACCCAATACTTCAGGAATGCGTTCAAAGATTCTGAAGACCCCATACAAATCATCATCCCACGCAAGCGGATTCAGTTTCAGAAGATTGTCAATGGCGAACCGGTTGAAGGCGAGAACAAGTGTAATTTCGATTGCTTCTATTATTGCTGGAAGATAGGGCTTCCTCGGGATATTGTGTGGTTAGACTGAGTAATCGTCGATTCCGCGAAAAAATATTTTTCGAGAAATTTGATAGGAACTTTTCTGGAACTCTCAATTGCGAAATTTGATAGGAACTTTTCTGGGACTCTCAATTGCGAAATTTGATAGGAACTGATTCAGACTTCATAAACACACGAACAATATGGAACACACGAACAATATCGATTACAAAGCTCTCTACGAACAATCTGAGGTTGCTCGGAAAGAACTGGAAGAGAAAATTCAAGGACTTGAGACCAAACACGAGGAAGAGATTGAAGAACTTACGGATGAGCGGGACGAATATTATGAACAGGTATGGAAAAAGGAGGAGGAAATGAACGATAAGGTGGAGAGTTTCTGTGCGTATCTCACGGGCGACTGGAAGAAGTTTCGAGCGGTCGAAGAGATATTCCGAGAGACTTATACAGAAGAGTTCATTCAGGCGAACAAGGAGGCACTCGAGCAATATGGTCTGTTCGAAGATGACTAACATCATACCTCCCTAAATCCATAGTTAAGATAGTTTTTTCTCGTGTGATTCTTCGTCGATTCCGCGAAAAATATTTTTTGCTGTAAATTTGATAGGGTTGTTTTCAGGACCCCCAACCAAAAACAACAGAACAACAGAACAATAGAACAACAGAACAACAGAACAACAGAACAATATGGGTCGCGGCAAGGTATCGAAAACCATTCGGGCACAGAATAGAGCAGGGCTCGCAGGGAACCCTTCACGAGGGAACCCTAACGCAGGTTGGGCGAAAAACGTGGCACCTCAACTCAGGGGAAGGAGGTCCAAATTCCGGCGCGATGATGATACTCTGGGGCTCCAGAAGATCATCATCCACGATAATATGTATTACCGCGTTTCATATATTCTGACTGACGAAGAACTTACCATAAACGCTATGGTCAGATACAAACAAGCACGTTGTTCCACGGATTGTGTTATTCTCGACGAGACCGACCCCAACAGCCTTATTGTCGGTAAGAAACTCTTGATTACCCTTCGGGTAGAAGAGGCACGGAAGAAGCAGTAGATAGGATAGACTAGACTAGATTGAAGCGTTTTTTGTAGGACTTGATGGCCTCAGCCCTCGTGGGTTTATTCCAGAGGATCCAACGGGACAGCGCACCCGCACTCATGTAATCGTTCCAGTTCTCATTTTTTCGATGTCTGTCGAGGTATCGTTTTTTCTGAGCCTCATCCCTCGTCCTCGTGAAGTCATCCATTCCCGCCGAACCAAAATGAACCGTCTTGATCTTCGGCCCCCCTACGTGCTTATAGAAGATCGCCATAAGCTTCTTCTCTGGTTTCGTCGATTTCTTGATGACAACTTTAATCGGCATGTTATTATCTAGCCTTAGATAATAATATGGGTCTCACATACAAGCAGAAGTATAACCGAAAGCATGGTTTCCCCAAGGATAAGTCTCATAGTCTATCTGCGATTGCGAAGAAGACTGGATACAAGAAGAGCGGTCTTCAAACCATCTATAACAAAGGGGTCGGCGCATTCAAGACCAACCCAGGTTCGGTTCGACCTCAAGTCAAGTCTGCGGAACAGTGGGCGATGGCTCGCGTTTATGCGGCGATCGATCCCTCAAGCAAAGCCTACAAGATCGACAAGGTTCATTTAAAGCGATGACTCTATTCTAGGGTATAATTATGGAAGCGTATTTCTACTTCGCGGGAAGAAAGATCGGAAAGCAAGAAGTTGAAGATGAATCAGATCTAGAGCATATCACCGAAACCTTGGTTCGAGAGGGATTCAAACACGGTCTTGACCTCAAGCAACAGAGAAAGAGAGCGAAGAGGCTTTTGATGAACGCTTACGATGGGTGGCATCCTCATCATAAACTCTCGGGATTTCAGATTCAGTTGTTAATCGGCTGTGTGCTGATACTCGTGAAACTGAACGATATCGATAATAACGGTGATGATGGGTATATTGTGATGAAACCGTTTAGGACTGAGTCTTGAGGAAATCCTCATAGACTTCCTTCGCGACTTCGGTCGCTAATTGACGCTCTCGTGTGAGTTTGAAGATGACCGCTGATTTAGGGCCGACTGGGGCTAAGGATCCGTCTGGGTCCGTTATCTGTATTCTTATGTTGTTTAACATCTGCGGTTTGGTGACCGTAAATGTTAGATCTGATTCTCCCGTGATGTAGAAGTCTCCGATGGGATTCTGTTTATCCACGATGCCTACCACAGGTAGATGTGTGTTTCCAGAACCAGATATGAAGGAGGACTGAGGCACGATATCTGAACGGATGGTGAAATACCCTTCCTCAAGGGATATCGGGTAGTTTCGTGCGGGGATGGTGATGGAGGTCGCCTGTTGCGTGATGCGTGGTAGTTGTCTTACAAGATGATAGTCGGTCGCCACAGGTGGAGGGATAGTCGCCGAGACATAGATATTCTGAGGGTGGGATAATGACCCATCATAGACAGGTTGATTAAACTGATTCACATTCCAGGTCTTGGAATCCTTCGCTTCAATCAGGCAGTTGGTCGTCGCATGCGATAAGTCTTGACTGTTGGTCGTGGTGACCCGTTGGTTTCGATTGTTGGTAGATGAGTGAAACTGCTCATACGAGAACCCAAGTCTGCCGAATAAACTACGCTCCCACGTGGATTCGGTCGCACCAAAGTCTTCGATGAAGATGCCGGTGGTTGTATCAAAGATGGCGAACGGGGTGAGATTCCGATTCGTGCGGACTAACGCACGGTCGTTCGCTGTGGGGGCGGGTGCCGTGCCTTGGAGATGATATTCATTCGATAGTTCGTAAGGGAACATCGTCGGAGTGTAATTCACATACTGCTGAGTCGGATTGATCTTATAGACATCGGTCGCCGCCTGACCTTGCTCACCACTCGTCTGTTCGGTGAGCAAGAGGTTGCCATCGTTCAACGGGGTATGGAGATTCCTGAAGAAGAAGTAAGAGCCATCGAAGCCTATCTCAGGGAAGTCTGCTCCACAATAACTATACCGATTGTATAGATTAGACTCAAGTTGGGGATTGGAGGTAGGAGGTCCTGCCGTGTTTTCATTAGGGAAGACTGGAACAAGTGAGTTGGGTTCAGCGATACCGGGACCTTGCTCTCCCGGTTTGAATTGGAAGATCGGAGGGGTGCCCGCACCCGCTGGATCAATCCCCGATGCCCACGCGATGGTCGGTATGCCCGAGCAGAGGGTAATACATGCGGTGCCCCATGCGTTCCAATGCCGATCGAACCCGAGTTTCTGTTCCTCTGCCATTAGACGGACTGCGCCTCCGTGAGTGTCATAGAAGTGGTCGGGTAATCCGACCCCCTCCCCTGTGGTTTTGAGAATCTTGTTCGGATACAGGATGATCTTGTTGGTGAGTGCCGTCTGACCTAGGGAACCCGCGAATCCATAGGTGAGCGAACTCGGGTTTGTATCTTGGAGATTGTTTGGGATATCATAGAAGACATCCTTGTCATTTGGATTGTAGAAGGTATAGAAGGGATCGGATTGCGTTCTATCCGTCAAGGCACGATTGAAGACCGCGCCTGTGCCCGCGATGTCATTCGTCCCTCGATAGTTGTAGTATGAGTTGCCGAGTTGGGTAAAATCACTATCGGGTAAGAGACCTCCGACTTGTCGTCCCACATCTGCGCTGATGATATTATTGTTCATATCCGCCCCAATCTCTGCCGCCGAGACCCCCGCGTTGAAGTGAAGGAATCGTGCGTTGTCTTTATTGACGAAGACCGCACCCGTCCCCGTGTGCCAATACGGATTGTCCGCACTTCTATACATATTGATAACATTCTCCTCACTAAAGAGTTCAGGATAGAGACCTTGTGCTTCAAAGAATAGTTTCATCCGATCCAGTTGGATGGACGGTCTATAGATGCCTTGTCCCAGAGCGAGCGGATCATAATACGGCATATCTAACACGATGCCTTCGGTTGCGTTGTTCGCGAGTAAGTGATCTTGGAAGAGTTTTATACCGAAGATATTATTCAGAGCAGTGCCCGTCTCGTAGATCTCCGGTCGCTTGACCCCGATGAATTCGTAGCCTTGATAATACTTTGCTGCCTCGTAGTTGGTCGCATCCGTGACTTCATAGAGACCTCCGACCACATGTAAAACGACCCCTGTCTCGCCATCCGAATTGACGGGATTGGCGACATCTGCCACGACGGTCCCGTTATCGAGTGCCCTCGCATATAAGTCTCGTTTCATCGTGGTTTCATTACAAGCAGCGAACGTCTTGTAGGTCTTGGATTCAATCCGTTTATTGATAGGGTAGGTGATGGCAGGTCCGTTGGAAATCGCATCGGGTTCGGGTGTGTGTAAGATTTCCTCGGTCTCCATCAACTCAGTCTGACGCATCTGTTTCGTGAGGAGATCCGCGATGTTCTGGGCGGACGAAAACCCTTCATCGACCGAGAGCACGAGTTCTTCGCGATAGATATCATAATCAAAGTATTCGGGATCTCGTGCGTAGTAGGGAGGGAAGAAGTCTGGATCGATGACATAGTTGGCAGGGACGTTTGGATTCAGAGGATAGACATTGCGATTGCGACGCATAAGAGTATAGCGTGAATTATCGTTCTTCAGAATCCATCGCTGGACTGCCCCAAAGTGGGTGAAGACCCCTCCGACTTGAGAGTTGCGGATGCTCGTGAGATCGTCTATCACATATCCATACACATCGCTATCATCTGCGTTCGGAAGCGTAGCCGAAGTAATCTTCGCTCGCTCCAGATTCACGCGTCCTTGCGCGAGTTCATCATCCACTTGCCACCGACTCTGCGAGGTAGCGACCGCAAGATCGCGGGTCTGAGGCATAAATCTCCGTGGGTTTTGGACATACGATAACCCATCCATGCTCTTGAAATAATTCAGCGTGAGATGGGCTTCGTTATCCTTCAGTTGAATAGTCTTTTCGGTCGTATCGAACTCTTTGAAGACTTCATAGAATTTCTCGGTCGCTGGATCATAGGTCCTCGGATTATTCGCATTCGGGGTGAGAACCTTGATTTTAGTGGTTTCACCGAGGTTCGCTCCTCTGAATTCTACGGGATTGGTCGAACCCGACCCTGAGTCATTCACGAACGAGTTAAACACATTCACCTTATCGCCGGGTAGCAAGAGAACATTATTATTCAGTTGAGTCGTCCAGGTGCTCGGGTCGCCAGATTGCTTCTGCTCGGCTTGATCCCTCGAGCATTCTAAGAGCAACGTGTCTTCATAAGGGGCACTCATATTTACCATCCGTTAGATTAAAATGTGAGTTGTGAAAAATCAGAAAGGAGAGACTTAGGCATTGAAGACCTGGAGGAAACCCGACTCTAGCCTCGCGAGTCTCGCGTATTCGCAGAAGGTTCGGAGCGTGTATCCCGCTGCGAGCGCTGCCATGTCCGCCTGAGTGAGATGAACCTCAATACCACGGACACCGACGCGACCCGTGGTCAAGCGAGTGCCAACCATCCAGAAAGATCCACCGAGGAAGGTGGACTGGACGCGTGTGTTGTAGGTCTTGACTGTCAGACCCGGATATTCATCGGCAAATTCTTCAGGGGTGACGAAGGGGACTCCCTCTGATCGTGTGAAGTGGGTGAAGATCTGTGCTTTATTGTCAAGGGCAGTCGGGAACTCGAAGCGATCGTTGTAGCGAACATTGTATTTCACGGCACCGGTCTGACCGCCCGCTGGACCCGCAGCAGCGCGAGCAGGACAGATGCTATTGTATGGTCCGAGGATGGATTGGTCGCCCGTCGTATCATCCGAGACAACACTAATCACGCGTGAGCAGAGACGGTTCGCCATCCCAACATTACGGACAATACCCGCAGCGAGTTCGGCAACTGTGATGGTGGATTTCGAGAGTCGGTAGTCAGGGAAGGAGAATTCAAGCGATTTGTTGGCCTCCCGGTAGCGATCCATAATATCGCCATCTGTGTAGTAGATGTAATCCGCGGCGAGTTTCAGTTCTGCTGTGTCAATCTTGTAATCGGCAGTTGCGGCCGTCTTTGCCACCGAGAGTTGGATACGCTTGTCATCAGTCGGTGCCCAGTGAAGTTCAACCGAGATCTGCTGTTCGATCATGTAGAGCGGGAGCGAGTGTGTTTTCAGGAAGGGGAAGAGATCGGAGAGATCGATGGAATAGACGGGAGACTCAGCAGCAGATCCTGCGAGAATCTGGGCGAAGGGCATCGGTTCGCAGAGCGCTCCTTCCACCCCACCCGCAACTAGGTAATCACGACCGTTGTCTAAGCCGTAGAACTGGGATTCATTCGCTTCCCGTGGAACTGGACCCGCTGCTAACGCAGCATCGAAGATAAACTTGTGGTTCATCACACGACCGGTTGTATAGTATTCGCGCTCCACGTTGTTCTCGTTATCAATCTGAGCACTCTTGATCATATGGAGGTGATTCCAGTCATCAATCTCATTCAGGGTTTGGTTGCCACACTTGAGGACAGCACGCTGAATCACGGAACCAATACCCACGTTCGGGGGCACGGCAGCGACTCCCGCTTGCCCTGCCATCGGCACGAGGGAAACGAAGAGTTTGGAATGACTGTGAAGGAAACCCTTCTGCTGAAGATCGAAGCGAGCGAAACCCGTTCCCGTGGAAGTTGCTTCCTGGAAGGTAGAGGTTTCCAGCAGGTCGGTCTCGACATTCTGGGCTAGGTTGCTTGGGACTTTCGACAGACGGAGGAGATCGGGAACTTCAGCCATGGTGATATAACATACGCTATAAATATATCACGTAGAGAAAACAAGAAAATATTTTCTGGGTATAAATTAGATTATTTCAAGCGATAATGACCCGACGCATATCGAATGATTGTGACATGTTCTTCTACCACTTCCTCTTGACTATACTCTTCATCGCTTTCGTCGGGATCCTCAGGGACATAGTCAGAGTCTTCCGAGTCGCTGTCGGTCTCCAGAGCGAGAGCCTTGTTTCGTAGTTTATCCATCTCTTTCTCGGCCTTCAGATAATCGTTCTGACAATACGAAAGGACGAGACTCAGGACCGACGACATATATAACATTGTTCCAGATTATTATTTATGTGGAAATTCTTACATTTTCGAGATGAGAGATGTCGTGCTCGGTGCGACATCGAATATCCGCCCCCGCACGGGCAGTCAATATAGGTCTTGTCATACTCACGCTTTTTTTCAAGGATGGTTGGTTTGTTCCGTTCATATCGCTGTTTGTAGAGTTCGCGCTTTACCTGTGGCATCAGGCACGCACGATTGCGATTGATACAGCGAGGATAATAATCCATGTAATGTTGCTCTCGTTCTAAGAGACCCTTCCTATCTTCACATTCACACTTCTCTACCAATTGTATAGAATAGTCTCCATTCAGGATGATGGGTTTGGAAGCAAGTCCATATCCCTCTGCGGAAGATCGTGCCGATGTTTCGTGGCCTTTCAAGCGAGTCTTTAAGTCCTTTATTGTGGAGCCGATGTAGAAAGATCCGTTTGTGTGATCGAGCAGTTTGTAGATGTTGCCTTGTATCATAGTATAGTCTTAGAGAGATAAGTTTTTTGAGATTCAAACGAAAAATATTTCATCAGGATAATACTTGGACACCCTGTGGGCTCCAGACGAGCGTGGATCTGTTCTTAAAATAGATAAACGTGGAGATCGGGTTGTCCGTCAGCAACTTGTTATCGAGAGAGACCCCCCACTGCTGAGTGGAGAAATCTTGGCCCATTCCAAACTGTGAGTAGCGCATACCGATACCGAAGAGACCGCCTCCGTCCGGGATCTGCTTGTAGGACGCAGCAGTTGAACCGTCCGCAGCGAGGGTGAAGTTGCGATTCACGTTGAGCGGGGTGATGGACGATCGGTCTAGGGCATACTCAGGGATGATTGCCTCAGCGAACTGCTTCACGAGTTGTCCATCTGATGTGGCGAGGGAACCACCGTTCGGCGCTGCGGTCGCATTATTCTGGGCATCTTCCACGTTAGTCACCATATCGAAATCAACCGGATACTTCTGACCGCCTCGCAAGAACTGGACCGTTCTGAAATCCACTCGTGCGTCCGTAGATTCGGATGGGTAGTAAGTGGCAAGACCATTCTGTTGTAAGGTATTGATATTCTTGGAAGGGCAGAAGGTCATAAATACCGACTGAAGGTTCTTCAGACCCACATCATACTGTAGTTGAGCGTTGCCCGTGTTGAAGGACGTATAGACCGTGGAGATCGTGTTGAAGTCCAAGGCACCCGAGGTCTGCGATGCCATCTCCGCCATCTTCTCTTCGGGGATGTCCATCACCTCACAGGAGAGCGACAAGTCCGACAGTTGGTAGTGAGCATCCGCGTTGGTCGCATCCACCGTCCCATCTACAGAGAAGAGGCAGTTGCTATCGGGAGATAGGTGAAGTTCAATCTGGAATCCACCGACCGAACTCTCCATCAGGTTGATTGGGTTGCCCGACATCGAGAATCCTGAAGGCAGATGGCACGAGAACGGACGCTTGTTCGCTCCATTCGCCGCCGTGCGACCCACAGACGAGGACACAACATTACGAAGCATCGCCTGTGCGTTCGGCATCATCAGGGCAGTTTCGCCTAGATGACCCAGGAGATCTTGCTTCGAGGATGTCAGACCGAGGTAGCTCGACATGTAGCGAGGGTAGTGTCTGATGTGCTCCACGACTTGCTTGGTCCTGTTGTGACGCACGACCAGTTGATCCCACATCGCATAGATCCCGAGGCGATTGTCCATACTGACGGGATGGGCATCACCGCCCGCTTGTCCCTGAACGGGCACTGGGGGAACAGCATTGTCGCGATAGACCTCTAGGTTGCCGTTGATGCGGATCGAACGCGGGTCAAGAATCGCCGCCTGACTCTGGATGGTGAATGACAGCACCGGGAATCCAGCCTTGAAGCTAATCTTCGCGGTGGAATTGACATTATCGGGTCTGAGCTCAAGAAATCGACTGGTCATCTGTATATTATGATATATATACAGCTAAAAAAACGCAAGAGAGAAATAAACATATATTTTTTCACTTACCCATTATCGCCTTGTGTGCCTTCGCGACACTATCTCCGCGTCTCATCCGACTCATCATCTTCATACGATGGCTCTTCTGTTCGGACGGGGACATATCCTTCTTATGTTTGTCCATGTGTTTCTTCAAGTCTGCCTTCTGTTTGTCGGACATCTTGCCACTACTCATCTTAGGTTTCGATTCACTCTTAGGAGGACTCATTCCCGAACCGCTGCCGCTTCCGTATGCCATCTATACACTATGTCAAGGTTTTTTTCGGGGGAATAATTTATCTGCTTTTTGTGCCGTGACCTTGGGTTTGCGTTTCATCGCTTTGGTTGGGACGAGGGTCGCAGATGCGTGATCCACGCGGTATCCGTTATCGGTAATGAGTTTCAAGATATCGGCGCGTTTCGCCCCTTTCGGGATTGAGATTGCCATCAGTTTATTGTGTGCTCGTATCAAGCGTCGTAGCTCAGGGGTCTTCAATTCATCCTTGTTTCCGAACTTGGTGGTTTTGAGATAGCGTTTGACGTCGGACATCTATACCGACGGTCTAGATAATTATTGGATCAAGAAATTAAACCACAACTCTCGCCTGACCGCTCTTGATCTCGATGCGACGCAGATGATGGACGAAGGTGGAGAACATCTTGTTCTTGGTCGGTGCCGTGGTCTCCGCATAGTTAAGAATTACCGAAAAATCCTTGTCTCGTAAATCCATCACCCCGTTATTCACAGCGAAGCCACGACCGAGGAGGAAGTTTTCTTGGAACTTCTTGAAAGAGTGAGGGGTGATTCCCGAATTATCGAGAGTCTTTTCGAGCTCGAAGAGATGGAAGGCATCGATACTCTTGCGTGTGGCAATCTTCTTCGTGGAGACGGGACGTGAAGGCACGAGTTTGCCATCCACTTGGAACTGGACCGAAGTCAAGAAATCACAGCATCCAGCGATGCCCTGTCGTGCCGAGTTCAGGAAGATGTCCATATCGTCCTGAGTGACCTCATAGGAATTGACAGAGGAGACGAGTTGAGCGTCTGTGTAAGGGGTGGAATCAGTTGGGATGATGAGTGATGCCTTCGCTCGCGCGTTGTTCGCGTGAATCAAGAAGGTGCCTTGACGTTCGCTCGCTAGCAGTGAGTTCTTGTAGTTTGTGTAGGAAGCGATGTCAAACTCGATCGAACCTCCCGAGCGAGCCTTCGCCAGCATCCCTTGTTCGTAGGATGGGTCAAGATCCACTTGGTGCGCGACCAGATTCAGATTCTTCACCTCATACTGAACCGGGAAACTCGCTGCCTGGGCGACCCCCATCGAGATCATAATGCTGTCATTATCGATCGCCGCACCACGACCACCACCCGCAGCAAGATTATCCACGGTATTCGCGAAGGTGACCTTGACACGATTGACTCCCGCAGCAGCGAGAGTCGCATCCATCTCAATCTGGGAGATGGTCGCTAAAGCGAAGGCACCGCCTCCATCACCATCAATGTTCGCCTCGAGTGCCGCAGCATTGTTGCGATTGATGAAATTGACGCACTCGCCTACCACGAACGGGAAGTTGTCCAGAGTATCGCACTGATTCGCGAAGTCAAAGAAGATCGCATCAATTGTTCGGGCACCTCCACCCGCTGCCAAGGTGGTGACCTCAGTTGCGTTGTCCAGTTGGAGAGTATGAACGACTGGGTTCAGGGTGCGACGACGCATCTTGCTCACCGAATCTAACTGCTTGACAACCCGAGGTGCTGGCATCAGGTCCATCTCGATATACAGTCCCGTGAGCATATTCGGGAAGATGGAACCGGAGAAGACCCCCGCGTGAATCGGGACACAGCAATGAACCACATTGCCCATCGTGGTCACATCGTATGCTGTCTTCGGACCCGCTGAACCAGTGGTCTTGAACCAAGGGTTCGTGTGGAGATCCGCATATTCGGACTGGGACGCACCACGAGTGGAGCTGTTCTGAGGATTATAGATCGTGCCACCCTCCATCAGAGAACGAGAACCACGACGCGAAGCATCGGTATCGTAATCAGAGCGAACGGCGACCAACTGATTATACTCATTAATCTCTTCCAAGAGCATCCGGTCAGCGGTATAGATCCGCAAGTTCTGGATCATCATTCCTGCGCCCGCAGGGTCCCACTGGAGACGAGTCTTGCCCACTTGCGCGACGACCGCTGGGTGCTCGATCTCAATGTCGAACTCAAGGTAAGAGTCCTTGCCCGAAAGAAACTTCACCGAGCGAGGCACCTCAAACGAGACTCGACGAGCGGTCGCACCGACTTTATAGGACAGGCCTTGCTCCGCGGGGATCGAGACAGCAGTTTCGCCAACTTTGACAACATCATCAGCAACCCAATAACTCATTTGATTATACCCTTGACCTATATATTATTTGAAGAACGAGAAAACAGAAAAAAATCATTACCTTGGGTATAGATGAGCGGAGTCTTTGCCGAAGTATGGTCTTGCGAGTGCGAGAAGCTATTGTCAGAGTGGTCCGAGAAAGCATCGTGTTATCGATGGCTCCATGGGCGAAGTGAGAAGAAGTATAGGAGACGATACTATGCCTTCAGTATCCCCGTGATTATCCTCTCGACCTTATCGGGAGCTGCGAATGTTGGCATGGATTCGTTTATCTCAGAGGAGGGTAAAAGCACAGCCTCGGCGATAGTCGGAGGAGTGAATATCTTTGCCGGTATTTTAGGGACGCTCCAGAACTTCTTGAAGGTAGCCGAGTGTATGGAATCTCATAGATCATCAGGAGTCGCATGGTCGAAGCTCGGTCGCAATATCAGCATCGAGCTTGCTCTCGATCCAAAGCGAAGACAGAACGCATCAGACTTCTTGAAGATCTGTAGGTCTGAGTATGACCGCTTGATCGAGCAATCGCCGATGATCGATGACGATATTATCGGACAGTTCCGTTCCAAATTCAAGGCTTATGAGGTATCGAAGCCAGCCATCTGTAATGGCTTGGACAAGTGTATTGTCTTTCGATCGCCTTCTTGTCCGGATGAAAGCAAGAAAAAGGATATGGAAGAACTCGATCTAGAGTATCCAGAAGAAGATATCCCAAATCCTTGATTTTGAGACCTCCTTCTTTTTTCTAAGAAGACGTATGTTTGACTATGACCGATTCCTTTCGCAGAAAATGCGAGAGAACAAGATCGAGTCAATGTATAGGGATCTAATGTTCATCAATCGGTTAGATGTCCCAGATGATATAAAATATCATCTACGACAAGTATATAAGATGGAAGAGAAAGAGCTTCGAGCGAAGTGGCAATATAAGTTAGTGATGAACGAGTTGAAACTGTTCGCCTATTATTCGTGGGGACTGTTTCAAGATGTTCCGGGTCCTACGATTCTAGATGAGGAGCTTGAGAAGATTGTTGGTGCTGGAGCTGACGAATGAGTTCTTCGTTCTCTTTCCGCAAATAGTCTGCGTCGATTTTGAGGCGATTGAGTTCGCTAGCGACATGGTTGCGATCGGACTTCATATCCGCGACTTGCCTCTGAAGCGTCTTGTAGGCATTCCTATTTTCGCGATACTGGTCATCTAACTTCACTTCGTATTTTCGCTTCTGTTCATCAAGTTCTCTGTCAAGATCTTGTTGAGTGATAAGTCCCTTCTCCTCCATAATCTTCTCATTCTCTCTTTCGAGTGCCTTCATTTCTTCTTTCGCATTTTTCAACCGCCTAGAAACCGACTTCATCAATCTCATTGATTCACCTTGGTCTTGATAATATTTCTCGCTATCCGAACCATGGGTTTCCCACCATATCCCATTCATAAAGATATTCCATACCATCTCAATCAAGACTCCTTCTGACTTCATCGCCAAACCAGTATCACTGTCAAACTTCTTGCTGTAGTTTGTTTTCAGACTAATCATCTGCTTCTTTGCTATGGGCGACAAGTCTGTAGGGCACAAATAATCAATGAGGTGCCATACGGTTTGTTTCTTCATATCATAGTCAAACTTGATCATCTGTGTCTTGCGGATCGTTTTTAGCATGCTGATAATACTTTCATCACTACTCATAGTTGGGTTCTCCATTGACTTAAGCTAGTAATATAACTTTAAATGATTATATAACTTGTAAGAATATATCAACAAGTCAGAATAAGTTATTTTTTTCAAAAAAAGTCATATAACGGTAATATATGGGTAGTCTGATAAAGTGTCTCGTGGGGGAGATCCTAGAGGGTTTTGTCGGACAGTGCCAAAACCCCCGTTATATGACTTTTTTCAAAAAAAATGACTTATTTTGACTAGGTTCATTTCTTTGTTTTCTTGCCTCTCATCTGCTCGAAGATATCCTTTTCTCTGATTTTGACTTCCAGTGATTTGGGTTCGATGGCGATCGGTGCCGACTTGTAGTTAGGTTGTGATTCATCGTTCTTGGGTGCTTTCTTGGGCTTGGCTTTCTTAGGCATGGTCTATATAGCTAGATTGATATTTTTTTGTGAAAAGATTTTAAATGTAGCTTCAGGGTATAATATGAGTCTCGTAGTCTGTAGCAACGATGCGAAAGAGCAGAACGACCTGTCGGGAGACCAGCAGTCGATCTATAAACCATGGTCTTGGACGAATGATTTGTCCTCGAACCTCGAGTTGCCAGCGAACTGCCAAGTCGCCTTACAGAGTGCGAAAATCAAGATGGACGGCACCATCCTCATCGGTGATGGGAATAAGACCTTCTACTGGTATTTCGGCAAATCCACAACTCTTGATGATACCACAAGCGACTACTTTGCTGACGGTGCTTCCCAAACCACCTCGCTCGCAGTGAAGGTTCAACTCTTTGAAGGAGAAGCAGGACAGACACGAGTCACGATTCGGGAACTCGCTAGGGAGCTACAGACTGCTCTGAATAAAGCGTGTCTCCATCCGAACCTCCACAATCGCATCGCCGTGACCCCAATCTACGATGGCACGAGCAACAAGTTTGACGCATTCCAGTTTGACTTTGGGGAATCTGTCGCTGCTCCCTATCTCCAAGCGAACGATCTACCGACAACAGTCCCTAAGATGCTCGACGCACTCTTTCCTGCCCAGCGTCGGCACCAACGTGGACTCGCTGCCACCCCGACAAGACCCGTCCGAGCGCCTCCCTACACGGTGAGAATTCAAGGTACTGCGAATGAAATGGTGATGCCTGTCGCTGTCCAACCCGTGTCTCAATCCGTCTGCCTGAATATCCCTCCACTCGATCTGAAGTCGAACGCGGCAAACGCAGCGAAAGCCGCCTTTCAACTCATCGGGGTCCTACCGGCAGCACCGCCTAAGGGAGGGGATGCGAATCCCTGTCGCTTCGCATGTGGTCTCAGCCGACCTACTACCGACCAAAAAGATGGAGGACTTCTCCTCCCTGACTGGTATCGCCACAGAAACGGAGAAGACTGTCCGAACTGGATGAACTACTATGACTATGGGATGTTCTGTAATATGATCGGCGACCAACCCGGACGTGTCGGTTCCAAGGGAAAGATGACTCTCTGCCATGCGGTCAGAGACCCGACGATGGTAGGGGGAGACGTTGCTTCGGGTTCAGACGAATTTAAGAGACTCCTGAAGATCAAGATCTTCAAGTATGGCGATGGCACAGCGGGTTCTGTCAATACGGGATGCGATAATGCGGTCGTGACAAGCGCTGGATTCTCTGCCGATCACGGATACGACCTTGAAAACAACCCTCTGGAAATAATGGGAATCTTCTGGGAGGTTTCGGGTCAGAAAGTAAGGGTCGTCGCCTACACGAAGGAACTTAGCGATGCGACACACGTAGAATACGAACTTGTGGATTTCGATGCGACACGAACGAAGGGACTGAATCTGAGACCCGTGTCTCAAGACTGCTGGTCCTTGATCCCTCAAATGACGATGAACAATAGAGGTGGGGTAGGAGGCAACCAAGCGCTGTTCTTTGAGCAGTTTTGGGGGGTGAAAACATGGCCCGATTTTGACATTGAGAATAAGGATGAGACATCGTGGGAACTTCAGCAGTTTCTCAAGGAAGGCACCAGCGTCCCTTCTCGAACCTTGATGTTGCGTCCGATGGTGAATTATGGGGCGGGTCTCGGGGTCGTGAATCCTTATGATTATAGTGACGCTGCCGCAGGCACCAACATCTATGATGGGGAGAAACAAATCCTCATTCTCCAGGAACAAGATCCAGACTTGTATCCGAGAACCGATATGGCGGGTCTCTTCCCTCTCCTCGGATTCTTGAATCGTCCGGTCGTAGATTTCTCAGCCATAGTTGCCGATAACTTCCGAGTGACTTCCACGAGCGTCCCCGACATCCTGCCTTCATCCTCGATCTTCGTTAGACTTCACGGATTCAATCAGCAGAGCATCAACGCGAAAGCAAGAGGAAAATCCGATATCATCGCTCACTTGCCTCGCTTCGATGGGGTCCACGACTACGGTCCCTTATACCTCGAACCTAACAATATGGTCTATCTTGATCTGAACAACCCAGCACCGATGCGGATGAACTCGTTCGACATCTCGCTCTGCCACTCAAACGAACAATATGCCGAAGGACTCATCGGCACGACAATCGTGGTCCTTCACTTCCGCAAGGATCCCACAAAATAATGACTTAAGCCCTTGACACTATCCTAAAGTGTAAAGATGGACATACAGGGATACCCAGATTATCTGATACACGATGACGGTCGGATTTGGACCAAACCGCGAAAGAATCTTAGAGGTTCTCAAAGAAAAGGGAGGTTCTTGAAACCTTATACGACTCCCAATGGATATCATAGGGTCTGTTTATGTAGAGATGGGAAACGGAAGCACTTTCTCGTAAGTCGCTTAGTCGCTCAACACTATATCCCGAATCCAGAGAACAAGGCGCAAGTTGATCATATCAATCGAGACATAGACAACAACCATGTCTCAAATCTGAGATGGGCGACGAGACAAGAGAACATCGATAATAGAGGAATGACGATTAGAAACACATCTGGCCACACTCATATTTCCTATCAAAAGAGTAAGAATAGATGGAAGTTCGAGTATCGGAAGAAAGGACACGAGTTCTATAAGTCCTTCGAGACAAAAAAGGAAGCGATATGCTTCAAGTTTTTTTTCCTGCTGAAACTAAAATCTGAGAGAGGGTAGAGATGCCTACCTCTAATTCTGAATCTAAACCAAATAATCGCGACCTACTTCTGGAGATTCTCCACACATTGGGCACGCTAAAAACAGAGATTTCTAGAATGAGTATAGACGTATCTCTCATAAAACAAAAAGCCCTCGAAGCCGAAGAGGCCAAGAAGGGTTGGATATGGTGATTAGAAGCAATCTGCGTATTGTCCTGCCGTGGTCATCCACGAAGGCTTCGCTTGACGAATCGTATTCATTACCTCCGACTTATACTGCTCTTCCTGTTGCTTCTTCTTTTTTTCTGCTTTACGTTGCTTGCGCATCGTTTCCATCGCAATCACCGTCTTCAATGAGATCTCTTCCAGATCCTCTTTCGTGATACCACTTTGCTTCTTCTCTTGCTTCGCTGCTACAACCTCTTTGACAACTTTCTCTGGAGCACCCACCTTCTCCTTCAGCATATCGAGTTCATCGTCAAGATCCTTCTCCTTCGCAAGAATCTCGAGATCTTTCTTCGCTCGTTCCTTACTCTTGATTTCTCTGCTCTTCGCACCAAGAGCTCTTCGCTTTGCGTGTGCCTTTGCCCTCGCTTGTGCTAACTTCTGCTTGTGTTCCTCAGACATCGGCTTGCGCTTCGACCCATCCTTATTCATCCCCTTCTCACGCTTCACTCGACCCGTCTTCGTGAGCTTCACGGGCTTAGGAGGTTCTTCTGGCACATTGATGGGCGACCGTGGTCTTGTAGGACTCATCACTTCAAACAAGTCCTCGCTCTTGGGCGGTGGTTTCAAGACAAACTCGGGTTCGTCTATGGGCATATCATCATCTTCCATAGGCATATCATCCATGAGTTTATCTATCACTGGATCCCGTGATGAAGAAGGCATCTGCCGCTTCGCATGCCCCTCGGGTAAATCGCTCCCTCCTGCTAACACGGTAGGCACTGGTTCGGGTTCGGGTTCCGAGATCACATTAATCTTGAGTTGGTCTTCGAGTCTGGGCATCTATGCCTAGACCTTAGATTTTAAAAAGAAAGTTAGTAAAATTAGTAGTAAAATTACGCTGCGACTGCCCGTGAAATCAGCGTCCCACGAACGTCCGAAAGTTTCGGTGCTACGACAGGGGCGATCGTTTTCCCGATATCTTTGGCACTGTCCTCAATCTTGCCCTTCGCCTCTTTCGCCGCATCCCCCACCTTCTTCTCTGTGTCTTGCTCCTCCTCACGCTTACCAATCCCCTCGGCAACCGCTGACCCAACCGCTGCTAGGGCACCAAGACCTGCGGCGACGGGACCCAGAGGGGTGAATGCCAAGATGTCTAGAGCACCTGAAGCAATCTGAAGCACATTCGAAACCTTCTCTGCTTCGTTCGCTCCTACGATCTTCCCTTCCTTGATGTCCTCTCCAAGATCATACCCACCGATACCGATATTCATAATCCCACCCGCATTCTTCAAGAGTCCTTTCCCCGCTGCCAACGCAGTATCTTTGAGACCAACCGACCCTGCCAAGATTTCTGCTTCCCTGCCTCCCGCTTTCGCAAGTGCTACATGTTGTCCCTCTACCTCAGCAGGATTGTAGATAGATCCTTTCGGTGCGTTCAAGTCCCTCCACGATTCTGCCCCCGCATCATTTCCGACTTCACGCACCGCACCTGAAGCACCGGCACCCCTCACTTTATTCAACCCTTCTGCCAACTGTTCGGTCGTCTTGCCAGTGAGATTCTTAGCGATTTTATCTGCCTTTGCCGCTGCCCTGACTTTCACATTCTTGCCCGCTGCGGCAGCATCGATGAATGCTCCTACGGTCTGCTGTTCCTCATCTATCGCCCCCTCTGCCCGTGATTCCGCAAGTTTGGTTCGCTTGTCTTGATCGACGGACAAGAGTGCTTGAGCAACTTGCCTCCGCTCACTCGCAACCCGTAAGTTATGCTCTTCGACAAATCTCGCTCTCATATTCGCGTAAGCTCTTGCTTGCGACCGGGGATCCGCGGCAACTATATCCATGTTATACCTTCATACAATATATTTATCTCTCGGTCCAAAAAAATATATCAGCAAGAGAAAGATCTATGGCAATCTACATTCAAGGAGATATCCACGAAGTGATTCGATCAATCTCTACCAATAGCATAGACTTGATTTACACAGATCCCCCGTTCGGCATCACTCGTGCGAAGTGGGACAAGACCTTGGATTGGTCGTATCTCTTTCCCGAGATGTGGCGCGTCCTGAAACCCAAGGGAATCATCGTCTTATATGCTTCACCACCCTTCACCTATAGACTCTTGAAGGAAAGCACCCCGAAATATCACTACGCATGGCGCAAGAGCAATTCAACTGGATTCTTTTCTGCGACAAAGCAACCGCTTCGCTGTATCGAAGAGATCTTGGTCTATTACAAGGAGGCCGGCACCTACAATCCCCAGATGCGAGGAACAAAGTCTTATAAGAAACGAATGCTGACCCATACCCACGGCAACCAGTATTTCACCACAAGCGAGAACTCGAAAGTCCCTGAAACCAATTATGAGACAGAAGACGGATGCCACCAAGGACGCTATCCCACGACCTACAAGGACTGGGAGATTCGGAAGGATGGGACGGGGATCACACGCACAGACGAACATATTGATTACTTCATCAAGACGTATTCGAACAAAGGTGATACTGTGCTCGATATGACGTGCCACAATCAGTATGTAGGGGACCGATGCTTGCTCCTGGATCGCGAGTATATCGGGGTAGATATTGATCTCAAAATTTAGTCAAAGAGCTTCGGGTCGATGTCAAGGAGATTCGTCGCGTCTATTTTGCGACCATCCACATTCCAAGATGCCCTCCATTCTCTCTTACTTTCTTTCCTTGCTCTCTCCTTATCTTTGTTCTTCTCATAATACATCCTCGCCCTTGCTCTCTCCTTATCCAAGTTCTCCTGATAATATCTCCTACATGCTTCTCGCACGACTTCTTGATTTTCGCGATTATAGATCTTCGCCTTTGCTTTCGCCTTATCTTTATTCTCCTGATAATATCTCCTACATGCTTCTCGCACGACTTCTTGATTTTTATGTCTGTATCTCTTCGCGCCCGCCCTCTGTTGGTCTTTCCTTTCCTCCTCGGTCGCATATGCCCTCGTCTGATTGACGCACTCATACTGATTGATCCAGTATTGCTCGCGTATCCTCAACTGATCTCTATCCTGAGTATCAACGACCTCGAGTGCTCGAGCTGTGTGATTGCCTCTCTCTATGATACGTCTAGAAGAGCAATCTCCGCTACATTTTCGATGATCCTTGTATCTGTCCTCAAGAGACCTCATCGTGCTCCCGATATACACTTCACCTGTTTCCAAGCACTCGATGATATAGACGATTCCCATATTATTCCCTAGGATATAGTCGTATGGCTTTAAATCCATTAGTCGTCCATGTTTAGACTATTATCGCCTTCCCACAATACTTTCTCGAAGTTGTAGAGAACTCTACTCGGGTTCGATTGTAAGTCGATATACATGATCTGATATGGTTTTGCGTGAATCGTCTTGTATAGTTTCAGGAAGTTCTCTTTGCCTCCCACCATCCCTGAATATTCCTCCGCGATCTTCTCCAGCTCCATCATATTCTGCTGTCGCAAGACGAAGACCGCGTTCGCGTTGTTTCGAATCATACCAGAGACGGCGCGGAATGACTGAGTAGTTATGAGATATAGATCTATGTAGTGCCGAAAGCGAGTGCTAAAGAAACTCACCGCATTACTCTTGCTGAAGTCCTGTGTCAGAATATCGTCCATCACGAGAGCAAACGATGGACGCTCCTCCCTAGGATACATACTCTGCTCTTGCTTCACAGCCTCAATCATCCAATCTTCGTATCTATCTTCACAGTCGAAATACTTCGCGAGCATCTGGCCCTTGTTATCTGTGTGGAGGGTATTGGAGATAATTTTCACCGTGTCAAACATTCCCTTGTAGAAGGAATCATTACAGAAGAGATTCACGAGCAGATTGCTCTTCCCTGAACGCACCGATCCTATGATGAGACCTAGGCACGGCATCTGAGGTAAGTTCGGGTGGATGTCGGAGAATCGAGAGTCTTCCACAGGATCTTTCACCTTCAGCACCATAGGCACCTTGATCTTGTCTTTCTTCGCCATCTTAACATTTGGTTTAGAATCCATCTATATCAGAGACCAACATAAAAATATCCAGAGGGCGATATAAGTGAAACAGAGCGTATATCCGAGGCAATCGATCTCTCTGTCCGTCATCACTTAAAGTCTATACTATGGTATAGTGTAGAGAATATATATGGACGACGAAACCATCAAGAAAGCGATCATCGCATACGAGAAAAAGCAAAAACGAGACAGGGAGAAGTATGAGAGAAATAAGCTCGACCCAGAGTTCAGGAGACTAAACTGTGAGAGAGCGAGAAGATATTATGCGGAAAACAAGGAGCATTGTAAGGAGATACAACGCAAGAATGCCGAGTATTACAAAGCTCGTAGTCTATATAAATATTGGGTTGAGAAGGGAAAAGACCTCACAAAACTCAAGGACAAACATCCCGATAAATACACACTTCTGAAACAACGAGGGGGATTCAAGGGTCTTGACCTTGACTAAGGACATCACGAGCGATCCACTTTCGCAACTCAGATACATCCTTACACTCGGGGCAATGTTTCGCCCAATCCTTTAGCGCTTCCTTCGCGCCCTCTTCATCACCTTCCGTGATAAGATGCCAAGTGCCGGTTAAATCATCGCCGTGTCGCCACGTCTCGACAGCCCATACATCAGTGAGAAGTTTCCAGATCTCGTCCCAGTGTTCGTCCAACAAAGTCATAGTATAGCTAAACCTAGATTATGATTTGATCTCAAAAAATAACTGTCAAATTTCGGATTTATTTCTTGACATAGACGAGGTCTTCGACCGCGACCGAATGACCAACCTTCTTCGCAAACTCTGCTTGCTTTTCCTTGAGCGCTTTCGTATCACCGAACTTCTCTGAGAGCACAATCTTGCGAATCAGGATTGATCCGACATGCTTATCAATATATCGTTCGCTCGTGGTTCGTAGAACTTGGGATAGATAGTTTCGTGATACTGGAATCACCACATCACCGTGCTTATACTTCATAACTCGAAGATATCTCCTCCAGATCTTCTCGAGATGTTTCGGTAGATCTTGGATATGGTCTGGGCGAGTCTTGGTCGTTGTATCATCCTGATAATACACGAAGGTTAGTTTCTTATTTTTCCCCTTGGTCTCAACTAGATAATTTCGCCCTGCCTTGGTATCATCGCTGATTCGATCAAAGTCTCGTTTCCCTATATAGATAATCCCTGCGTGGTCGAGTCTCACCGGGACTTCGAAGAGCGATTCTAGCACGACATAAACCATATGGAGCATCTCTTCTTTACCGATATCTTTCTTGACCTTATTGATATAGTCTCGGAGCTCTTTGTAGGTGATAATATTCGCTTTCTGGGTTTCAGAGACTAGATTCCCCGAAGCATTATCCTTCACATACTTCTGATTATAGAAGTCCATCTGCTCTCGAAAGACCTTGATTTCCTCGGCATACTTATCCTTGTCCATCGCCATCATCAGGACCATAATGACGTTAAACAGATTCCTTTGATAGAGTTGGGACAGTCCCGAATTATGGATGCCCTCTACGATCTCCTCCGGATTCTTATCCACGAAATCAACCCCGAAGAGTTTCTCCATCTTACGAAGCTGGGTCGCATAGTTCTTTACCGTGCTTGGCTTGAGGTCAGGGCGCGCTTTCGTGATCACTTCCATATCTATACACTAGAATAAAAACTAATCTTTAAACTATTTTCTCAATCAAATTTCTCTTCCAACATTTTGATGCGATCTGTGAGAACCGTCAAGATACCCCCGACTTTAAGCAACGTTTCCTCCGTGGTAAGAGGTTCTGGTTCTGGTATTTCGATGGGTTCTTTGTATAAATACCACCATTTATATGGGCAAGGATAACTAGCCCCTCCTGAATGACACGTGAGAGTTTTCTCGTGGCAATAGAGAACGTGGGTGATCTTCTTGGGTCTCGTAAATCCATACAATCCATCTTTCTTTTTCCTGGCACACATCCCATAGAGATCCGAATGTTCTCCTATCTCAATATCTTCTGGGTCAAGTCGAGGGGGGCATCCGTCCATCTTATCGGGTATAATACAGTTCATAGGGCGATTGATCTTTAGTTGAGGGTTCCAATCTCGCTATCAAATTTAATCGAATGTGATATGGAACTCGCCTCTACGAAACGTCGCGTGATAGGATGATGATTTCTTCTGCGCCTCCTTGTCTTCCAAGATCTTCTTCATCTGAGGGGAGATCACACACTCCCAATGACGAGTCCGCTGGATATTCTCGTTCATTATCTTCACGGCTCTCCTCACAGAAGGTAAGTCTCCGAACTGGATGATATACATCATATCATCTTCGAGTTCTTTGATAGAATCATACCGCGTGTTCTCAACGATATAATTCGACTTCCCGAAGCGAGTGATTTCTTTACATATCCCGATGACGACAGCCTTCTCCTTCACCGACAAAGACTTCTTGGGATTCTTGTTGTATAAATAGACGCGGAGATCGTGTGAGTCAGAGATCTTATATACGTTGGATTCAAACCTGTCGGTCTTGTTCTCGTCCATGTAAGCGATGATCTTCGCGTGTGTGTCTGCCTTGCTGTCCGAGTGAGAGAGCTCTATGTTCTTGATGTCAAGCTCGTTGATGAGATCGATGAGTTCTTGTTTCGAGTGAGTTTTGTTAATCATCAGTATATCCTATACTGGAGAATAATCCTTTATATCAAACGCATCTCTGAACGCGATGGCCTCTTCAAGAGTCTTGAAGTGTTTGGCGATTTTTTTGCCGTTTATCTTCCTCTGGAATTGATATCCAGAACTGCGCGGAGCTATATATTTGTGAATGGAGGTCTCTGAAGAATTACAGGAAATACATATCACCCCTCTTATGTTATAGTCATCCGTGATAGAGTGATCGTGATCGAGACACTTGGTTGTGGTTGTGTTCCGTGTGCCTGTCGTGAGGACGCAATCACAGATACCGCATCTTTCTGTCTCAAGATACCATTTATAGACCGCGTCCCAAGAATCGGGTATAATCCCCTGACGTTTCCATCTACATATTGACCTAATCTTCTCCCATTGTTCTGTTTTTTGGTATTCTCGATTGTATTCGCGTTGCCTTTCCAGAATCTTCTCTCGGTTCTTCTGGTAATACTCACGCATGTATTCATTCTTATCCATCTTGTTCTTTATAAGCTATGATATGTTTAAGCATCGCATTCGGCCAGCTTCTCGCGCAAATAACAGACGAAGGATATACGAGAATACTTCTGATCGAGACCGAGGGTCCCGACGGTCGTATCAATCTTGAATTTTTCAGGGAGAGTCTCGTTGAAAGCATCGTCTTCGGGAGTCGTCCAGATAGGGCTATTAGCATGGTATTCGTGGACGTTGGCGACCAACACATCGCCTTGCCGTATATTGATCCCTATACCAAAAGCAGGGAGAACAAACAGTCCTCCACGATATCGTCCGTGTTCCAAGACAGACAGGGTCGCCCATCCTCCATAATCCCCTCGATCCTTATGAACGGCTGTCCTGAAGGTTCGATTCACCGTGACCGTCGAGTAAGCGGTCTTCCTTATCTTATACTTGGGATGAGTATTAGCACGATCGATCTGAACCTTTCGTTTGTCAGGATTCATCTTCTTATACCATCGGTCTAGCTCATCGATGAACGGCAATCCATCTTCATACTTATCGAGAGAGGCAGATGTATGATAAGTTAGACGACAAGGTTTATCTACCCCTAACGCTTTGGTCTTGTCAAAAAATCCAAGAGCTATGGAACCAACCTGATTATTGACCTTCATCTTCGAAGGGGTCCCATCCGCTTTCAGATATCCTGTCCGATATCCTTTCGTGTCGATCAATTTCCGTTTAGCCCAATATTTCGCGTTAGGGTCAATAGGTCCCGCAGCTGGCCCGCGTCCTCTTGAAGCGACTGCCAGAGGCGCAAGATTATCCATAGCCAGAGCTGTAAGAGCAGGAGCAACCCTTTTCTTCCTGAAACAGCAAACCAGCTCATCCGTCGCAGAATCATAAATATCACAGTCATCATCGATTTCGTGTAAAACCCATTCGTCATCAAGATAAGTCCCTTCTAATGTCTTAAGTTCTTCGTCAGAGCAGAGTCGGTCAAATTTTAGAGTCTTGATGGTCATATCTCTACAGGAGAAAAAAAAAGGTTCTCAAGAAAAGAGGGTTTATCACCAGCGCTGACATTTTATCAGCTATAATCATTTACTAGGAAGTCGTGATGGTTGCCACGGAACCCGCCCTGGTTCCAAGAGTGAAGATCTGACCCCAATCTTCTCCGATCTCTTCCCCATTGACTGAACTCGATTTCACAATCTTCGACCCTATACTTACTCTTATCGAGATTCGTCATGATTCTCCCTGACATCTTTGGCACACGAATGGGACGACCGAACGAGTGATTATCCTCGGGAGCATCGTCAGTTCTTATCATATATCCATTGTGATTCCCATATCCCCACGCAGCGAGAGTTTTATTTATCATCACATCTCCACCACACTTATCTGCCTCCTTGAAGTGCTTTCTACAGACGGGCATCCCCATATACCTGAAATGACCCTGTAGGTCATTATCCGAACCTAGACTCATTCCTAGGGTGATACCACACGGGAGGCAACTGCTACGATCAACCGTATCATACACTTGCCCGATATCCACCTTATCTACCCGTGCGCTTACCGTCTCATGGATTGCCTGAGCACCACACACGGACCCATCCTTGTTGAGACAGTGACACATATCTACACTACTTTGCCTGAACGTGATCTTTGGGGTCGCTACGCGTCGCGCCTCATTTGAAATCACACTTGAATGTTCTAGGATCTTGATGGTGGTCGGTATTTTCAGCACGTGATTGCTGAAGACGTATCGCCAGATGGCAGATGCGATAGAGTCCTGGAAATCGAACGGGAGCATTGCGAAGTGTTCGCCCCACTCGATATGATAGAAGGGTTTGACAGTCATAAGGTCCATCTGGGAAGTGAATCCAGAATCGAGGAA
>WLWF01000936.1_pt1 | contig 26473 bp, 31 predicted proteins | sample 6718331 | NCBI WGS metagenome assembly WLWF01 (sample SAMN12718692, study PRJNA515312) | sponge metagenome | isolation source: marine sponge | host: Mycale hentscheli | place: New Zealand: South Island, Marlborough, Capsize Point | collected 2003-05-01
ACCTCTTTCATTAGGTATTGAAACTGCTGGTGGAATTATGACTAAATTAATAAGTAGAAATACTACTATTCCAGCTAAAAAAACAGAAACATTTTCAACCTATGCTGATAATCAACCTGGTGTTCAAATTCAGGTATATGAGGGAGAAAGACAAATGACAAAGGATAATAACCAATTAGGAACTTTTGATTTAACTGGTATTCCACCAGCACCTAGAGGTGTTCCTCAAATAGAAGTTACTTTTGATATTGATGCCAATGGTATTATGAATGTATCTGCTAAGGATAAATCATCTGGTAAGGAAAATAAAATTACTATTACAAATGATAGTGGAAGACTTTCTAAAGAGGATATCGAACAAATGGTTCAAGATGCTGAAAAGTTTAAAGAGGAAGATGAACAAAATAAATTAAAAGTAGAAGAAAAAAATACTATTGAAAATCTTGTATATGGAATTAAAAATGCTGTTACTGATGATAAATTAAAAGATAAAAGTTATCTCACTAGAAGAAATTATTACAACCCAATTATTGTATATCTTCAAGCAACTAAAGCAGAAGCTGGCACTATCGCTAAATGGATGGAAAATAGAGATAAACTAAATGAACAATATATTCAGGAAAATAAAACTGGTAAGATATTTGAGTCTCAATCAGATAAATTTATTCAATATGATAAATTTGTTAAAATGATTAGGGATCTAAAAACAATGAATAATGCTCTTATTAAAACAAATAAGATATATAATCACGAAGAATATAAACGATATACCGCTTATGTTGTATTTGAGATGCTCTCTAGATTCCCCACCAGACTTGATATGGCTGGAATGAAATATCTAAACAAGAAGTCCTATAATTTACTTACTGAAGAAGAAAAGAAACATAATAATTATTTAGTTAAAGATGGAGCTAAGTTATTCTTCAGTTATAACGATTATAAAACGAGTGGTAAATATAATGAAGTAACTATTGATGTTCCAGCTGATTTAAAAAAAATATTGAATGCATTTATAAAATCTAGAAAAATAAAATTTAATGATATCCTATTCACATATAAAAATGGAGGTCCTGTAGATAGAACTGAAATGTCTAGATTACTCGGGGATGTCAGTGAAGATTTTGTGGGAGTTCGTCTAGGAACTACTATTATTAGAAAGATAATTGCTTCACACAAAAATCTCAACTATAAAAAAGAGCAAGAAGAACTTGCTAAAAATATGATGCACGGAGTTCAAACACAAAACTTAATTTATATCAAAGAAAAGTAATTAATTAAATACATCATCTGATATATTATTCAATTCCTCTAATTCCTTATATCTATAATATCTTTCCATTCTAACTCTTTTATACCTATCATGATTATTATAATATCTTGCTATCACTTTTTCTTTTACTTTATCTTTATTCTTTTTATAATATTTATTCCACTTATCTTGATTACTATTCTCATTATAAGCGGATATCTTATTAATAGTATTGGGTGTTTTATCTATCCAATATTGTTCTCTCTTAAATTTATTTTCTTCTTCACACATCTCCAATATATTTATCTTATAATCGTTATTTTTTAGGATATCTTTCGAGGTATATGTTAATTTCATATGTTCCCCCATCCTCCTATATATATTATTTGTTGATCCAACATAAGAGTTCCCATTCGTATTATCATATATCTGATAAATATATATACTCATTAAACATTAATAAGATTATTTTTTTAAATATATTATAAAAATTAAAGTGTAAAAGGTCTCTCCTTTCTGGGTATATATCTCCCTTTTTTAAGAGTTTTAAATTAAATATAGATTCATTATTATTTTAAATTTTTATTATAGAAAGAAACAAATTAATAGTTTATAAAGGTGTAAAATGGGTATCTTACACCCCGTGGGGAACTTATTTATACACCGTATTATTTATATTCATATAGCCAAGTGCAATATTTAATCTTTCCCTTCCGTATATTAGATCCCATAGGAGCCTCTTCAAAACAGCCCGGGTATTGGTAATCTTTTTTTATTGGACATTTCATTAACATAATATCAATGGCGCGCCATCTTTTTTGCCGATCTAAATACATTAATATATCTAGAGCATGATCCCACTTAGGCAAAAAATATGCTACTGTTGTGCATATATAATAATCTTTATCATATAATGAATTAAGACCTAATTCTTGTTTTGGTATATCCCTTAATGGACCATCCGTTACTTTCTTATTTATAAAAAAACCTGCTAAATATGTGAATTTATCCATATTATCAGGTATCTCTGTTACGGCTCTGGCGTCGTCTTCTACTACTAGGACATCATTCAATTTATGATTCACTATATATTTTAGTAATTTATAATGTGATAAGAAGCAGGCGCATTTTCCCAAATGGTTATCTAATTTAGTATTCCAATACGATATCATCTTCTTTTTAGTTCTTTCATCTACTTCTTCTCTCGGAACCGCTCTCCACCTCTGGTAAGTGTGATCAAAATACTCTGCCCTTTCAGGATTAGAGTCTAGGTTAATATAAAATTTATTCATATATATATATTAGATATTATGTTTTAAAATAATATAATCATAAAATTTAATCCATAATATTATATTTTTATTTTTATTAACTATATGTAATTTATTACCTTTTATTTCTTTTTTATATTCCCATCTATTTTCTTCTTTATTATATGATATATTTTTAATTCCGGTTTTATTAGTAGATATTATACCTTTATTTAGTGCATTTTCAGAGTTTGTTACCCATCTAAGATTTGTCACATCATTATTACATTTATTTCGGTTTATGTGATCTACCTGTGGTTTATTCTCTGGATTTGGGATATAATGTTCTGCTACTAATCTGTGGATATTAACTCTTTTACTATTATCATGATTACATAACTTAATTGACATATATCCATTTCTTTTACCCGGTTTTAATTTATTCCCTTTTGAATTTACAACATATCCTTCGGGAAATATTAAATAATTGGGATAACCTTGAATTTCCATTATAATATTATTTTTTTATAATATATTTCAAATTTAATCAAGCATTAAAGACGGATACCATACCATTCGTAAGTCTCATCACCCTAAGATATTCACAGAAATTACGGAGAGTGTAACCACCTCCTAAGGCAGGAAGAGTCCCGCTGAAGTGGAACTCTATACCACGCTGCCCGACGCGTCCTCCTGATAATTTCGTTCCCATATAGAACAAACTTCCCTCTAGGTCTTGCTGTTCTCCTCGTCCCTCTACGACATCAGACGAAATAGTGCTACGCTCGTTAGAATATTCAGAGCGAGTTACAAAAGGCACACCCTCACTATTAGTGAAGATTGAGAACATACGAGAAGGATTACTAACATCGGTTGTGAATTCGAATCTATCGTTATAACGGATATTATATTTAAGGTCGGTTGATACTGCAACACCCGCTCTAGCAAGAGACTTGGCATTTCTTGCCGTAATCAAATCAGTCTCTCCACTAGTTTCATCACTAAACATAGAAATAACTCTCGGAACCACTCTATTAGCCATACCAATATTACGAACAAAACCACTCGCAGTAGCGGCATTTGAAATAGTTGATTCTACTGCCCGGTAATCCACGAAAGAAAATGACATATCCTGGTTTGCCGCAGCATATCTTGTCATTTCATCACCCGCGCCATAAAACACATAGTCTGCGCAGAACTTAAGATCAACACGGCGAATCAAAGCGGGGACAGAACCGCTATCACCTTCACCTATCTGGATGCGCTCACCAACAGTAGGGTAGAATGTTAATTCAATATTAATAGGTTCATCAATCATATATAATGGGAGCTGATTCACCTTCAAGAATGGGAAGAGGTCCGATAAATCAACTGCAAAAGTAGGTGACTCCGACGGAGAGGCACCATCCATCCTTGCAAATGCTCCAACATTTACGGTCTCGTCCTCATCCTCTCTTTCAATTCCATTATCTAACACGAGAGACTCTGCATTCACAACACTCCCATCTTCGTATTGGAAATTTAAGTTATGGAAACGACCTGTGGTAAATTGCTCTCGCTCCTTATTATTTTCACCCTTGATTAAAGAGGACTTGGCTGCAAATAAAGCATCCCAACTATCAACTTCATTAAGAGTTTTATTACCGATTTTAAGAACTGCACGCTTAATTACCTGACCAACGCCAGTGATAGGATTGAAATAACCTTTATTAACGGAGGCATTCGCTTCAACCGACAAAAATAATTTAGAGTGCGAGTGTAAGAAACCTTTATTCTGAAGAGTGAATCGGCAAAAACCATCAGTAGTTGCTGAGCCTTGATTAAAAACTACGGGCTCTAAAAGATCCGTCTCTATCTTCTGGGCATAATTAACTGGGATTTGTGTAAGTGAAATGAGATCTGGTATGCTTCCTTCCATTATTACTATAATATAGTTATTATAATAAATTTAAAAAAATAATATTAAAAAAAAATTAAATAAAAATTACTTTTGGATATCCTTGTGGGCTTTGCCTACGGACATTCCCTTACGCATACGACCCATCATCTTCATCCGGTGGCTCTTAGCCTCGCTCGGAGACATACCATTCTTTTGAAGTTTTGCCATATGCTTAGTTAAATCGGCTTTCTGCTTATCGGTCATCTTCACGCTTGCTCTTTTAGTTGGGGCTGGTTCGGGACTTGGTTCTGTATCACTTCCATATTCCATTTAATATATTAAAGATTTTAATTTTAAATAATAAATAAATTATTTTATTGAATTAATTGGATTCCCATCTGGGAATATAATAAAGTAGCCTTAGATTTGAAGAAGAGATATACTCCAATAGGGTTATCAGTATTAAGATTACTATCAATAGAAACACCGAACTGTTCCGTGCTGAAATCATCTCCAGCATCACCTATACCATACTTAACTCCTAATCCCATCACTGGACCACCCTGTGAAACCTTATTATAATTAGTTTCACCCTCACCAGTAGTTAGAATGTAGGAGCGGTTAGAATTATCGGGGCTCATAGATGTTCTCACTTGGTGGTAAGGAGGAACTATAGCATCATACAGACCCTTCACAATCTGGGGATCGGGAAGCTGCGTATTAGAATCCTTAAGAAAATTAGTATCATAATCAAACTCTGCTGGATATCTAACACCACCCTTTAAGAACTGAACCTTATTAATCGCAGCAAGAGCATCATCATCATTAGAAGGATAGGTTGTTGCCTGACCATCTGCTGTAAGTGTATTGATATTTGAGACAGGCATAAAAGTCATATATGCACTCTGCAAATTCTTAAGTGCTAACGAATACTGAATCTGAGCGTTCGTAGAGTTAATTGATGTGTATAACGAAGTGATAGTGTTGAACTGGTATGAACCTTGGGGCTGCGGTGAAGTTCCCTCAGGTAAGTCCATAATCTCACAAGTTAATTTAAGATCATTTAATGTGTAGTGGCACTCCCCGCCATTTGCTGGGACCGCACCATCTTCGTAATAAAGAGCATTCGCGTCTGGAGTAAGGTGAATCTCCACTTGAACACCACCAAATGCATCAGCTCTCAAATCAACCATATTTCCCGACTGACAGAAACCACATGGGAGATGTGCCGAGAATGATGAAGTCGCCGTCGCTCCACCCTCTATCACTGCCGATCTAAATAAGTCAGAGTTAGGCATAATAAGTGCTGTCTCACCTAAATGAGAAAGCTGGTCCCCTAACGAAGAACTTAACGCAGTATAAGTATTAAACCATTTACTATAATGTCTGATCTGTTCGCAAATCATCTTAGACCTTGCCGCTCGAACCGTTAATTGATCAAAGACGTTATAAATACCTAAGCGATTATTCATAGTTAATTTATCACCACTCGTCGCCCGTGTTGGAGGAGTGGCATTATCCGAAAAAACCTTGAGATCACCTACGATTCTAAGACTCTGCGGGTCTAGTAATCCGTCTTGAGCGGATACTGTGAATGACAATACTGGGAAACCATTTTTAAAAGATACAATTCCATCTGCGGGAACGTTATCCGGTCGAATCTCAACATATCTAGAAGTCATTTATATTATAAAATATAAATTTAATAAAAGTAAAATAAATAAAATAAGATATTTAGAGAACAACACTAACACCCGCATCCCTAATCATTAATCTGCGGACATGAACCACGAAAGAGTTAAATAACTTAGGTTTAGTTGGAGCAGCCGCTAAAGTGTATTTTAGGATCACTGCAAGGTCCTTGCCTCGTAAATCCATCGCGCCATCATTGACTCCAAAGCCTCTGCCGAAAACAAAGTTATCCTGGAATGCGCGGAAGGATCGCGGGACTATACCCGCATTATCAAGACACTTCTCTAGTTCATAAAGATGAAATGCGTCAATACTCTTCTTACTCGCAATTTTAGTCACATCAATTGGTCGCGACGGAACTAATCTACCTTCTATCTGATACTGATATTCTTTCAATTCATCACAGATTCCTGTGTATGCCGAACGATTAGAGCTCAAGGCAAAATCAGGTGCTGTATCAACATCCGATATCTCGTATGTTCCATTAGCTGAAATAGCATCCTTCGCAGAATAAACTGTAGAATCTTGAGGAATAACCAATAAAGACTTCGCACGAGAATTATTAGCATAGACTTGAAATACTGTTTGGCGGTCAGAGGCTAAGATACTATGTTTATAATTAGTTGCTGATAATATATCTATTTCTATCGCTTTACCCTCCTTAACCTTTTGGAGCATACCCCGCTCATATCCCGGGTCTAACATAACTTGTGAGACTACTAAATTCACATTACTAATCGTATATGTTGGATCATAACTCGTCGCAGACACTACAGATCTAGAATATAATACGAAATCACCCGATGTAATATCACTTCCATTATTATTAATACCACCCGTCAGAACCACCTCTGTTAGACCATTATTAGATGCATTAATCTGATCAATAGTTGCTTCTGAAGCTAAATTATTAACAGAAGCATTAACATCATCCTTTACAAATCCAATTTTTTCACCCACAACAAATGGGAATCTATCAACACGTTCCGTTCCAGATAGGTTATTATCATTATCCACGAAAAAGCTGGTAGCGGTAGAACCATTCGCCCAATCATCAGGACCAACACTCGAACCATTAAGAGAATGGAAAAAGGGATTAAGTCTCACACGCCTACTCTTAACAGCCGAATCTAATTGTTTTAGGACCTCGCTAGCCGGAGGAGTATCTATTTCTATATATAAACCATTCGTCATCATTATAGGGAAGATATGCTCATTCTCCGCAAAAATACCAGTGTGGAGGGGGATAGTTAATTTCGCAGTTAAGTAATCACCATCATCAAATGTCTCAGTCTGGTCACCTGTAGTCTTCCTGAAATAAGCATTACTGACCGTGTTTGCTAAAAATGATTTAGTGTTGCCGTTGGTGCCGCGGTTCGCAACAGTGTAAGCACCAGAACCCTCACGAAGAGACCTCATATTTCTAATACTATCATCCGCATCATAATCATAGCGAACTGCACAGAGAGAAGAGTAGGATTCTATCTCCTCTAAAAGCTGGCCTCTCGAACCATCGTAAATTCTAATATTTCTAATAAGAGCATTACCACCCATCTCATCCAACTGGAGGCGGGTTGGACGAGCGCTAGAATTAGCCATTGATATCTTGAAATCAAACTCAAGATAAGAATCATGACCATCCATATATTTTGTCTCAGGTCCAACATATATCTGAATCTTCTGTTCAGGGGAATATTCTAAACCATTCTCCGATGGCACCGAGATATACTTTTGACCTATCCGCATTTCATCTGTTACTTTCCAATAGCTAGACATTTATAATATTATATATAATATTAATAATAAAAAAATAATAAAAAAAATATCTTTAATATATTATATGACACAAACCAAAGGTTCAGTTGCGAAGCTAATAGTTCAAGAATATTATAGTGAAAAAGAATTAAAAGAATTAAGAGGAACCTTTTTAGGAGATGAGTATATCCACGATATAATTAATGAGGATGTGGATATCTTTGATGAAAATGGTAAATTTATTTTATCATTCCGTAAAAATATTTTAACTAAAAATAAAATTGGATTTCATAATTATAAAAAGTTTATAGGAATGTCTCGAGGAAGAGGTCTGGCTGCTGGACCTATTAATAAAGATAGTCCATATTTTAAAAAGAGAACATTAGTTGAAACTAAAGGTATAAGAACTAAATATTTAACACCTAGCGGTAATGTATCTAAAATGAAAGTTAATAATCCAGTCAGTTCAGTCCCTCTAGGTTATTTTGATAAATTAAAAGGACCTCTTGGTAAATCTTTACCTTGCAGATTAACTAGTTATACTAAAACTCATTTTGATAATTTTAAAGAAGGATTAGAATATATTGAAGAGATATCTTATAATTATAGAGATATAAGACCAGATGAATATACTAATCAATTTAATAGAGGATATCTTCAACCTGATTATATGATTGATAATACAGCCTTCTCAACAATAACATTAAATAGAAATTTTAGAACCGCTTTACATAAAGATGCAGGAGATTATGGAGGTATTGCTTGTTTATCGGTATTAGAGCAAGGTAAATATCGTGGGGGTTTATTTATGATTCCGAGATATGGTTTAGGTATTAATTTAAGAGAAGGTGATTTATTAATAGCTGACGTGCATAATTGGCATTGTAATTCGGAGATCTTTACAACTAAAGAAGATGATATTTATAATAATAATATGGCTAGTGATTTTAATCATTTAAATAAAGAATTATATGGTGAAGAGAAATATAGTAGGATATCTTTCGTTTGCTATTTAAGAGAAAAATTAATAGAATGCGATACTTAAGATACCCGCCCCGTTGCGACTGGTCCTTGAACCGATACCGCCTGAACCTTCTCGGTATTCTCTTGCTGCATTTGCTCATCTTCTGATTTCTCCTTGCCTTCATCAATCTTCTCACCTATCTCTCCCGATATCCCACCCGCAATATCAGCAACACCACCTAAAAGAGCTAGGGGTGGGAACACGGTTCCTCCTATATCTGCGATGGCGCCACCGATTTGTAATACATTACTTGCTTTAGAAGCCCAGTTATCTCCGGCGATGTGGAACTTACCACCTGAGAAATCTTGGTAAATATCATATCCACCAATACCCGCTGCGGCAAGAGCGCCAACACCCTTCGAAGCAACATCTGCAAAATCTCCGAGACCACCTGCAGTTTTACTACCTTCCGATAATTCCGACTGAGCTCCACCTTCCGCTGATTCAAATACCCCATCTCCCGTATCTTTTAATCCTAAATCTTCTTTCTCTCCTGCCGATACCTTATCTGCTGTATCAGATATACTACTCTGCTCAGTTGATGTTGGATTACCTCTGAAATCAGTCTCACCCGACGACCACGACTTCCACGCCCCCACTTGATCTGGTAACTTACCAGATGCCCAGAAGCCTTGCGTGAGGTCCTTACCCTGCTCTACTATATCAGCCGTCTTCTGCTGAGCTTGGAGAGATGCCATTTGCTCTCCTAGATTTTTATTATGTTCTTGAACAGCCTTATTAGCATCTACTATACTTCTTGTGCGCATATTACCCTCTTGAATACCTGCAAAATCACTTGAATATAAATCCATTTATTATTATAATATATAATAAAAATATTAAAATAAAATTTAATTATTCTTCTTTCTTACCCTGCCACAAGACCTTCTCAAAATTATGTAATACTCTTGCTGGATTACTCTGTAAATCAAGAACTAAATATTGATATGGTTTTGAATGGACTAGGTCATATAAACTATTAAAATTCTCTTCACCACCAACCATAGGACCATACTCTTCACAGACCTTTTCCCTTTCCTTCATATTTTGGAGTCTGCAAATAATTACGTTTGTTGCGTTATTACGGATCATACCACTAACTGCACGGAAACTCTGTGTAGCAATAATATACATATCAATATAATGCCTAAATCTTGTAGAGAAAAAAGATACAGCATTATTTTTACTAAAATCTTTTGTTAAAACATCATCTAATACTAATGCCATAGTTGGTCTTAATTCATCCTCATATTTACTCTGACCTTTCTTTATCTCTTCTATTATACTATCACTGTAAGTATCAGAGCAATCAAAATATTTATTTAATATTTTACCTTTGTGATCAGTATGCATCGTAGTTGAGACAAATCTAACCGTATCAAATCTATCTTTATACATCTCAGGATTACAAAAGAAATTAACTAATAAATTAGATTTACCGCTTCTTACGGATCCGATTAATAATATTAAAGAGGGCATTTGGGGTAAGTTCTCATGCAGACCTTCGAATTTTGTGTCTGGAGGAGCATCTTTTACTTTAAAGATAGTGGGAGCTTTACTCATTATATTATATTATATATTTATTTTTTAGATTTATTTTTATTATTATTATAACCATCAAATATCTTTTTCGGATCTATTTTATCCGGCTTAATACCTTTTTCAACATTAAATTGAGATGGTTGTTTATAATTAGGAGTTTCCGTATTAATCTCTTTTATTTTTTTAGGCATTATATATATATATATTAATAATTATTTTTATTTTATTATTTATTTTTTTATATTTAATAATATAAATGTCATTAGTGATAACTACCAATGCAGAAAGTGATAGGGTTGAGAAACAGGAGCAATCCATTTATTCTGCCTATTCTTACAGAAATGATATAGGTTCCACCTACAAAATACCACCTAATAGTCAAGTATGTCTTCAAAGTGCGAAAGTTAATCTTGATGGGAGACTAACTATCAATAACGCAAATTCTATTTATTACGATTATTTCGGCAAAGAATTATCAGAAGATGATGGAGGCACTAAATTAGAAGATACTATTTCATATCCTATCTTTCAAGACTTCTCCGCTGGTAGTAATAAAATATTAGAATTGACTCACGAAGAGTTTGCTGCTAAGGTTGAAAAAGAACACTTTGAATATCATCCCAACCAAAAAGGACAATTTAATTGTTCCACAAATAGAACTGCTGGTCTAGACTTTGAAGGATATGATTTTTCTTACGATCAAAATCTATCAGACCCAGATACTAATTTACCAACCTCTTCTAGAAAATTTTGCAACGAAAATCTTAGCACCAAATTTACTTATACTACTGGAACTGGTCTATTTCAAAGAAATGCTTACGCGGAAGATGAGAAGGACCCGGCTGTAGGTATTCTTTTAGGAAGACCTTTATCTCTCGCGGGTAGTAATAGGCAACTTAAAGTTAATATTACTCAAGCAAATTCTTCTGGGGTTGAATGGGCTGTGGGCTTATCTAGAGATATACCCGTAACGAATATACAGGGGCAGGGTGGATATTTTATTCCTCCTTATTTTGATCGGGACTCCTACTTTTTCCCGGAGATAGCAAATCACCAGTTTTATGCAGATTATTGTGTCCATAGAGATAAAGATGGTATAATTAGAGTTACCCATACTGTTCCAGATAATGATTCTGGAGTATTCCAAAGAGAGGAAGTTGATTATAGTAATAACGCCAGTTCTCAATTTCCTACCGAATATAACATTTCAAGTAATGCTTCTGGTCTTAATGGTGTTGAGTTTGTTGCCACGGGCGAGGCAATGGAAGTTTTTTTAACAAAAGGGGCATCAAAATTTCTATTAACTAAGTTCCTTACAGGAGAAGATAAAGATACCTATCTAAAACCTATCACTCAAACTAATTGGTGTCTTCACCCAGTGCTCTTCGTAGGCTCATCTGGTAACGCATCTACTTCTTCTATAAAGGTTGATGATTATGCGGGTGTCGCTATAGATGATTATGATAGCACGGTTCTACATAAAGGTGGATGGTTTGAATCCGCGCTTATATCGGGTGATAGTAGATGGATTAAGCAATGTAAAGAGGTAGATACAAGGGCAATATTAGATCCCAGCAATGCAAGCGCAGTCTATACCCCCTCTCGAATGAATGCTAGTAATGGGGTTGATTATACCGTTACTATGATAGTCTCTCCTAGCAAGACTTACGAAGCACCACTAGCTAATACCGCACAAATATTCGGTTTCCCCGATAGAGCTGTGGTTAATAATCCCACCGTTGTTGGTAATTTAGTTACTTTTCAGAGTGATTCTTCTAATACTACTGAGAATGTAAAATCTATATTTGTTAGATTAAACGGGTTCGGACAGCAAGTCCTTAATGCTCTTACTAAAAATAAATCTGCTATCTTAGCACACCTCCCAACCGCAGATAGCATCCATACCGATGGTGGGCGTATCTTTTACGAACCAAATAGGGATATATGGTTGGACCTTAATAACCCATATGAAATTGCTACCTCTGATTTTAGTATAGACTTGATATACTCAAACGAACAATATGCTCGTATAGCACAGGGGCAAACTATAGTTGTTTTATATTTTAGGGAGAAACCAGGTAAATAGATTATTATTAGTAATCTAACCTTATTTTTTAGAAAGTTTTAGTTAATTTTCATTATTTTTTAGTTAATATTATTATATTTCTAATAATAAATGAGCGTTCCATCCGTTATTGACTTTAAATTTGCAGAAGAGGAATCTGAATTACCTGATAATAATATTGATCTAGAGGAAGACATCGTAGATGCCGAAGAAGATATCCTAGAAAAGAATGAACCTGAATTAATAAAATTCGAAGAGAAGGCTGCCATAGTTCATGATGAAATATTTGATGTAAAAAAAGAAAAGAAACAAGAGATCTTGCCGACCGAAGAACCTATAATAGAAAATATAATAGAAGCCGAACCTCCGAAGCCGGTAAAGAAGAAGCGTAAGCCCCTTAGCGAAGCACATAAAGCTAAGTTAGCTGTATCAAGAGCTAAAGCATTAGAAGTTCGTAGAGCAAAAGCCGCTGAGCGTAAGAAAATGAAAGAGCTAGAGAAAGAAGAGAAAGAACTCTTAAAAACTCAAAAGATTAAAAAGGTTCAAAAATTAAAAGAAGAAGTTACCGGCGAAGCCCCTAAAGAAGAGAAAAGAGTTGGAACGGTCGTTCCTGATAATGGTTTTATTACTAAGAAAGATTTGGAGCAAGCTCAACTTGATACTCTGATGAAATATGAAGCAATGAGAAAAGCTAGGAAAGAAGAGAAGAAGAAAGCAGCTCTAGTAGAAGCAGAAAGAAATAAAATGTTAAATACTATTAACCGAGCCGTAGGCGGTCAACAATACAAATATAGAGACGGTTCTAATAGATGGGACAGATGTTACTAAATACCTTCACATTTGGGTCATATTGGCCACTTTTTAGGAGTTAATTTTTTTATTTTTGTTTATAGTATATATAAAATATTTATTTCATTATGAATCTATTTTTGAATTTAAATTGTTAAAAAACGTCCATATATTATCAAGAAAACACATACTTTGGCACATATTAATTAATCGTCCATATATTATCAAAATAGTTAAAATATATAAAGATATTTTATTATAATATATTATGGAGGAATCCGATGAAATAGTTATTGATAAGATATTATTTGAACAAGTTTGGAATCTTATTGGAGATGGGCAGAATTCAGAGACGAAGAGAAATGTCAAGAAGCAAGTAAAGAATAGTCTTGGAAAAGAGAATTATATTGGTCTTTCATTTGAGAAGTTTAGAAATGTATTTTTTGATATTGAAAAATATAAACAGGACTTGAAAACAGAGAGGGATTCATATAATAAAATTGAGAAGAAATTCTCTCTTGAGAGAGCGAAACGTCTCAACGGAGAAACTCAGAGTTCTTATAATGGTGATTACTATAAAAAGAAGATGAAAGAAATGCAAGATGAGATAGACCATTATAGATTGATTAATCAACTATTTTGCGCTACTATGCCTGGACCTCTTAAAGATGATATTAGGGATGAATATCTTAAAAAAGATAAAAAGAAGAATTATAGACAGATATTCTTGAAACACGCTGAAAATACTAAAGTAGAATTTCCATTTGAAAATTATGTTACTTCTAAAAAGAAGTTCTCGCTTCTTGCGAATAAAAAAGATAGTGATGAAGAGGACGATATCCCAATGCCTCCAAATATTATCGTCGTATCTGAATCAGATAGTGAAGAGGAACCTTAACATGATAGAATATCAGATGCTTCGCTATGATAGCTCGCAAACCTGGCTTTCTAATTCATATATTTCTCTATCTTTATTATTTAACTCTTCAAAAACTTCTTCTAAAATAAAAGTTATATTATTTAAATTTACATTACGTCCTGTATATTGGGCAAGTAAATCAAGAGTATTTTGAACCTCTTGAATTTCATTTTTATCTAACATATAAGATATTCTAATATTTTATTTTTTATCTTTTTCTTTTTTTTAATTTTTATATATTAATATAAATATTATTTGTTTAAATATCTATTTAATGTTGGTTTATATCTTTTGACTAACATATTACACAATTTTTTATCATTTTTAGGAGTATATCTAGGTTCTCCACCTAAATTAAAATGTTTATATTCTTTTTCCCAAATACCTCTTTCACCGTATATTTCATACATAAAGTCATCACAAAAATAGTTGTGGATTTGTGGGGGGTATATAAATTCGAAGATATCAATATGTTTCTTATGTAATAGGAATTGTGTTGGTATATTATCATTATTAGAATATCCTGCGGCATAACCAATATTATTTTTTTTATTTAATAATTTAATAAATCTTCCTAACCAATCAGATCTTTTATCATAAGATATATCGTCTCCTCCAATTTGTAAATATTCAATATTATCATTAATCGCAAATTTTGCTAAATCATTCCAAATATGTGTTGGTTTTCCTTTATAGGAACTATCAAAAGGATACCATTTTAATTTAATATTATCATAAGTATCAGGTAGAGATATATTAGAATATAACCTATCATCGTGGTCGTATCCAATATAAAGTATTATATCAAAAGATCCTGATAATTTAGTGATAGAAGGTAATAAGATTTGATTTAAATAAGTATCTCTAAAATTATTCCACAATCGTTTATTACTCGTAGTTGGAACTAAGAATGCAATTTCTTTTTTATTTTGGATATAATTAAAGATATCCTTTTTTTTATAATATTTACTTAAACCTATTACATTATTATTTGTGAAAACATTTAAATCGCGACTAGGATAATTATTTTTAATTATATTATATAAGATATCCCATGAAGGCATATGAACTGTATCTAAATTAGGTTTGTTATAAATATCTCCTTCTCTCTGGTAATCATCTATAAAATAATTTGGGTTATTTGTAGGAGTTCTTACAATTTTAAGAGTTCCATCTACTAATAATTTAGCCTCTGGCACAAATTCAACATAATTACAATCAATACCTAATATATCAATATTAAGATATCCTAAATAAATAGCATATAATACGGCACTTGATCCGCTACACCACTTATATAATTTATTAAATGGATTATTAATATCATTTTGGAAATCTTCAATATAATAAACTCCTTCTTCTGATATTAATTTATCTTTGATTGAATTAGATATTAAAAAAGATTTACACTTTTTCTCTTCAATTAATTTATTAATATCATTAATATTACTCTTTAAAACCACATGATCTACACAAACATAATGTGTTGGATACCAATTAATTCGTTCCCATTCTCTAAAAGCAAGACACATACCAATAGTATCACATTTTATTTTATTAAATTTAAAATCTTTTAATGTTCTGCCATTTCCTAAAACTGCAACCTTCATTAATATAAAAGATATATTTTTTTTTAAATATAAATAAAATATCTTTATTAATATAATGATAGGAGTAATGTGTAAATCACCTCATATTGAATATATTAAAAATTTAAAAAAAGAGAGAAAGGTTAGCGTCTATGTAGAGATAGGAGTTTTGTATGGCGGATCTATAATAGAGCAAATGAAAGATGAGCAAGAGTGTATATTTGTAGGTATAGACCCATTTACAGGATATTATGGGAAAACGTATGACCCACATAGAAAGATAGATTTATCAGAACATTATGATATAGTTGATAATAATATACGTAATAATAACCCACATAATCATAAATATCATTTATTAAAAGGTTTATCTAATGATTCGGTCCGACCATTCCAAGATTTAGGGTTAAAAGAAATAGATTACTTATTTATAGATGGAGATCACTCTTATCAAGGAGTAATGGATGATTATCTTAATTATTCATCTTTTGTCAATGGTATTATAGTATTTGATAATTATAATGATCCTTCTTGGCCTGATGTAAAAAGAGCCGTCGACGACCTGATAGAAAAATATAATTTAAAAGTAATAAATAAAATAGGACATTGTTGTGTTATTTGTAAATAAAAATTATTATATTTGTTATAATAAAATTATCTATGGTAACTAATAAAGAGAAGTATAATGCTAAATATAAATTTAAAAAAGGCACCCCTCATTCTAAAGCTGACATATCAAAGACTACAGGAATCCCTAAGCGTATTCTTGATGAAGTATTTGATCGTGGAGTCGGAGCTCGAAAGAGTAATCCAGAGTCGGTTAGATCTGCTAGTAGCGGAAAGAAAGTTGGTGGTAAAAGTCTCAGAGGAAAAATGAGCGCAGAGCAATGGGGATATGGTAGAATATATAGTTTTGTTATGAAGCAACCTGGGACCTGGCACAGGGCAGACAAGGACCTTGCAGATAAAGTTCGTAAATTAAAAATTAAAGGATATTCAAGGTAAATTTGAAAATAAATTAATATTTAATTTATAAAATAAATATCTAATAAGATATAAATGAGTATCTTATTACATGGTGATTGTTTGGAACAAATGAAAGGTCTTGATGATAATAGTGTGGATTTTATATTTTGCGACCTACCTTACGGGCAGACATCTTGTAAGTGGGATATTATTGTTCCTTGGGAGCCTTTTTGGAAAGAGATTATGAGAGTTAAAAAATTACATACTCCAATATTCTTTACGACTACAACTAAATTTGGAGTTGAATTAATTAATAACGCTCCTAAGAAATGCCCGTTTAGATATGATTTAGTATGGGTGAAATCAGCCCCCGCTGGATTTCTAAGTGCGAAGAAGATGCCGATGAGAAAGCATGAGATGGTTTATGCTTTCTATGAGAAATTACCTTTTTATGATTTAAGTAGTCATAAACATAAATTTATAGACCAATCTAAAAATAATAATAAAATTAATGATAAACAGATATATAATGGGGGAAAAGCGATGAAAGTATTAAGCGATGGAAAAGGTAAACAGTATGACCCACCACTACCAGTATCAGTTGTTAAAGAAGAAGATAAATCTAAAATGGTTGTTCCCAATAGCGATACATATGGAAAAGTCCCAAGAGAACAATCAAGGGAGATGGGTGGTTGTCAGAAGAGATATGACCCTCCCCTCCCTACATCTGTTGTGAAAGAAGCGACTATGGGGGAATGCTATGGGGATGTTGAGAGAAACTTAGAACAATATAAGGATTGCGGAAAGAAGGGTAAGAATCAAGTATTATATGACCCACCCTTACCAACAACTATGTTAGAGATTAAATCTACTCGTGGGAAACATTCGACAGAGAAACCTGTTGCTCTTATGGAGTGGTTATTAAAATATTATTCTAAGGAGGGAGATGTAGTATTAGACCCTACTATGGGTTCGGGATCTACTGGTGTAGCCTGTAAGAATATGAATAGAAACTTTATCGGGATTGAAAAAGATCCAGAAATATATGAAATCGCGGTGAATAGAATAGAATAGAATATCATTTAAAATAATATTTTCTATAATAAATATAAAAATGGAATCTTTTAGTGATGATGAAATAAAACATATCTTAGAAGAATTTAAAAAGAGACGAGAAGCAGGCAGGGACTATTACCAAAGATATAAGGATGATGCCGATTTTAAAAAGAAGAATAGAAGCGCCGCTCTAGCATATTATTACAATAATAAAGATAAAGCAAAAAATAATTATGAAAAGGATAAAGAATATCATAATGCAAGAAACTCTTATTATTATTATAAGAGTAAAGGGAAAGAGGATATCTTTGAAAGTAAATTCCCTAATAAATATAAATTATTAGTTGATCGTGGTTATATTAATCTAGCGAATGAAACCCCTCATCATCAATAGCATATGTGATATCCTCGTCTTCATCGGTAGTATAATCTTCAGACTCTTCTACATATTTAGGTTCGTAATCAGTATCAATACAATCTATTAATTCATTAGATAGTTTTATATTATCAGATTCTCTTAATTGGAATATAATATCATTTAATATTTGTTCCTCTATCTCAAGATAGTAAACCATTTATCTTATATTATATTTTATTTTTAGATTTATTTTTTTCATATCTTTTTTTATTTATTACTTTATATTTATCTTTATTTTGTTGATAATATTTTTTTTGATATTCTCTATTATATTCTCTTACCTTATCTCTATTTTTTTCACGAAAATTTCTCATATATTCTCTATTATATTCTTTTTTCTTATGAATCGTATTATTTTTATTTACACAATCTATAGTATCAATATAGTATTGTTCTCGTTCATTCCTATCTTTTTCTTCACATTCTTCTAATGTATATATTATACAATTATGTAAATTTAATTTTATTGAGGAGCATTCAAGATATCTTATGTGTTGCGATAATCTAGCATTTAGTGTCTGCTTAGTGCTACCAACATATTTTAGGTCATTGATATCTTCAATACAGTATATTTTTATCATTTTAACATATATATAAATAATATCAAATTTTTAAATAACCCCTAGATTCTCAAGATATTGCTCTCCTTTCTTTTCCCCGAGAGTCTCTAATATCTCTTTTGCTACATTAAAATTAGTAATCTTAGGTTTCGTTATTTTAAATAATACTGTAGATTGCTTATCGGTTCTAGCATAACTACCATCGGGGTCATGCACTGAGCAAGTGATAGATGCTAATCTAAGAGGTTTCGTTACTGTAAAGGTTAAATTTGATTCCTCTCCAAATACAAAATCCCCGTAGTTATTTATTTTATTTACGGTCCCGATGATTGGCATGGTTGTGTTATTGATTTTGCCGCCCACAAAAGGAGTATCACTTAATATATTACTTCTAATTGTGTAGTATCCACGAATCATTCGAGTGGGTAATCTATCAGCAACTATACTAATGCTCTGAGTATTATGAATTATTTGAGGATATACTTTAGTATTATGAACTACAGCACTACGAGCTGCATTCCAACCATATATATTAGCGGGAGTAGTAATCATATTTTTATACATAGGTGTTCCAGCCCAGTTGGTATGGAATATTTTGGTGTCTCCTTCTACTACCTCTGCATTGGTAGTTAATACAGATAAATCATTTGCATTATTATTTACAATTCTAACTAATCTATTATTAGTTCCGTGGAATTGTTGGTAAGTAAATCCTAAGAGTCCCCATAAAGAATCATCCCAAATTTCCTCAGGGACACCGAAGTTATCAACAAATATACCACACAGCATATCATAAACTCTCCAAGGCTCAAGATTAACATTTAATCTAGGAATCGTTATATCTGTAAGACCAAGGAGTATCCCTGAAGATAAATTATAAGGATCAAATACATAAGGAGTTCTATCGGGGGTGAAATCATTATTATAATTAGGAGGATTAATAAAATAAACTGTTTCTTCAGCTTTATCATTGGTGGTTACAGATGGGAATACTGGATTACCTGCTTGGTCATCGTTACCTCTATTCATACCAGTATGAAATCCACTAAAACTAAAGAATGAACCATCCCAATTCAAAGATGGTTGGTCGGCTCCTAAATATAATAGTTTTTTCCAAGGATTAAGGTCTGTCATAGTTCCAACGGTAGAATCTGGTAAATTATCTTGCTCGTTATTAGGAACAACAAACTCTCCACCATTACTACTATAACTAGATTGGGGGTCTGGTCTATCTGACCAACCCGATAAAGGTAACATATAATACATTCCTGGGGCTCCAAAATGCATATCAAATCCTATCTTTCTACCAGCTTCAATCTCTGTAAAACCTGGAGCTCCAGGAACATCCGAAGTCACTATTTCCCTGGACCACATGGCAGAGTTTTCAATAAATCCATTATTTACATGTCTGGTAGGATATATAATAATATTATCACTAGCATTTTTCCCAAGACAACCAAAGGTGTATTGACCTAGACCATCGGTATTAGGATTAGTATAAAAGGTATTTTCTTGATTAGGATCAAAATAAAGCATAATTAATATACTTGATAATTGCACGGTTGCGGGTAAATCATCAAATCTTGGATTATAATATCCACCCCATCCTAATTGTGTGTTATCTATACTAGGCAACCACGAAAGACTTTGTTGTTCATAATTCCATCTATTCATATGCATCCATCTAGTATTATCAAGACTATTATTATTGCCAAGATATCCAACTTGTATTTTATCGGCATCTAAATTTTCAATTATTTCAGGATATAATTTTTGAGCGTCAAAAAAATCCTTAAATAATTGACAAGTAGAGGCATTATAAGGTATATCTAATACAATACCTCTTCGAGCTTGACCATCGGATTGCCTATACTCTGTTTTTACTTGAGCACCTAATATACCTTGATAATTTGATGAGGCGTTTATATTAAGTAATCTCCCGGTTTCATATAATTCAGGATATTTACAACCTATAACATTATATTGTCTTAAATACTCAAATCCCGAACTATTAGTATGACCTGCTCTGTAATCTCTATCAAACTCATCAGTTCCAGTTCCAGCGATATTAAAATAATATAAGAAATTTGCTTTACTATTATCAAATATATTCCCAGTAAAGAATGCTTTATAAGTTTCGGACTCTAATAATTTAGATACAGCAATCGGAAATTGACCACCTCTTACTGAACCCGCAGTTTCGGCATCTTGTTGATATAATTCAGTATTGTTGGTAATTCCTTGTAATTGTCTAGATATTTCTGTTGCAATAAATTCAGGACTATTAAATCCAGCTGGTAAAGTGAGAGTTTTTAGATCTTTTAAAGTATAATAAATAGCATTCTCAGGATCTCTTAAATCGCTGAGCGGTCCGTAACCGCTAGGAAAACTACTTAGGTTTTCATTAGCACTATTCAAAGTGAAGTGAGTTTGGTCTCTTATCATAAGAGTATATCTACCATTATCATTCTTAGGTTTTTTAAGATAGTTGGAAGATGCGTTCTTAGTTAAATTATAAAAAGCTTCTCCTTGATAGAAGGTAGCTCCGCTGGTGATGGTGCTATTTGCGAAATCAACTTTCAATCTAGTAGCACCCTCAGTAATACTATCCGTAGTTGTATAATTAGTTCTAGCATCCGCCTGTGCATACATATATCTCCTAGGTAAATGCAAAGAATTCATAGCATTAGCAACCATATAATAATTAATCGTAAATCTAAGAGTATCATCTCTAATTTTAAATTTTTCTAATTTAAATTCAGCAATTTGTTTAGAGCATTGGGATGGTAAATTGTTAATTAGACTATCACTAGCATTAAGAGTTTTAGAAGCATTAATATGTTCTATTTCCACTATTGGACCTAATTCAACACCTTTTATTTCCACAGTCTCTGATTGTCCCGCACCCCTTTCACTAATAAAAGATTGATAAAGTGATAGTTCATCACCGGGTTCTAAGAGAAGTATATCCTGTAGGTTATTAGTCCAAAGGGATGTATTTTCATTATTACTACCTTTAGCTTCTTCACTATGTAATCTGTTACATTCAATAATTTGTATATCACTATATTGATTACTCATTATATATATATAAGATAAATATTTTTATTTTAATTTAAATTTATTTTTATAGGCTTTTATATTAGATGCTAAGCTACTACTATCTCCCCATAATATATAATACGAAAGATATCCCGGTCTCATATAATCTCCAGTTCTCAGATCTTTCTTATGACGAGCCCGATATCTTTTTCTTTGCTCTTTATCTTTAGTAATTGTAAAATCGTCGGCGCCAGCTTGTCCGAAATGCACAGTCTTCTCTCTCCCATTATCTCTAGTAAAAACAGCTTTTAATTTCTTATCTTTTTTATCTGATTTAGATATTTTTACGCTAACCATTTATATAAATATATATAAAAAAAATATATTAATAATAAATATATGATAATTGAAAAGTCTCACAGTAAAGCGGATCTAATTGATTTGATTAATTTATTAGAATTGAAGGTAGTATTTAGTCATCAAGATAATAAAAAAGATATCCAAGATAAATTAATAGAATTATTAGAATCGGATATCTTAATTAAAAAAAATTATTATAAAATAGAAAATAAAGAAGGATTAATAAATTTCTTAACGAAGAAGAATCCTAAGAAAATATTATCAATCAAAGAGAAAAATGATGTGATGCAGATATGTAAGAATATAATAAATTATTGTAAAGGTGGATATAGTATAGATAGTTGTGATGTTTATAATAATATAAAAGATATTAGTGATGATTTAGATTATATAAAACAATTCGGGGATATCCCGTCGGTTCGAAGAGCATGTAAATTAATAAAGTTATGTCCTGTATTAGGTATGAACGATTATAACCCCTTAATATCTCCCCAAGTCCAAAAGAGATTGGATGAGAAAAAGAAGGTTAAAAATATTCAATATGCTACTTTAAAAATAAAAAGAGAAAAAATAATATTAAAATTTGATTAAGGTTCCGCTTCGGGTTCCGGTTCTTGATCAAATACTGGATGTGGCTCAGGTTCCTCTTCAACAGCGCTACCTTCGGCAATAGTTACAATAGTTTCTTTTTTTGCTAATTTATCTTTCTCCTCGTCTTTAAATGGTTTTATCTCACGTAATCCATTAACGATTACGGGCTTTCTTATATCAGGATATTTATCCTCAAATTTCTTATTAAAAGCATTAATAATATCAGTATCAATAGAAGGACTACTTTCTAATAAATTATCGTATTCCGATCTGCATACTTTTAAGAAGTCCCTGCATGGTTTCCTTCTATCTTTATGAAGAGCTAATTCAATCTCAATATTTCTAGATAATTTAGCCCACGCCAAGGCAGATATTCTATGACCTTCGTAAAGCTCCGCATATTTTAAGAATGCTAATAGAGTTCCCATTATTCCGCAGAAGATATTAAATCCACCCACAACAGCAGTAAATCCGTGTTGAAAGTCTTTTGGAATATAAGAATCTACGGCAAAGTTACCAACTCCCGTAAGAGTTGAGAATATAATAATGGGTATTTGGAGGTGATGATATTTCTTTTTATATTTTCTTTGAGAAAAAGAATGTAAATATTGATAACATAAGGAAACCTCCCCAAATTCAGAAAGTAAGTTCTCTATCTCTGGTGTCCAGATATGTAGTTGGTCGTCAGGAGGTATATTTCTTGGAGTTGTAAGGTCCATTATATATATATATAATAAAATAAAAATAAAAATAAAATATATAATATAATAAATATGGAATCAAGAAAGCGACCAATTGACGAACTCTTAGAAGAAGTCCGACGTATGAGATCTAATTTAGAGAGAATGAATAGAGATATAGGATATATTAAGAAGATAATAAAAGAAAAGGAAGAGAAAGATAAATTTGCTGTTGTAGATGATAAAGATATCCCGTCACAGAGGTCATGGTTTAGTTATTAAATGTAGTATTTTAAACCAATTAAGTAATATAATATTATCTAATTCAATAATATTATCATCATCATAAATAAAAGTAGGATCTATTTCAAAAGTATTTTTATTAATTAACATCTTAATATTTTTATTATTTTTATTCAAATTTAAATATCTCATAAGTAATATAATGGAAGAGATAACTATTTTAATACCTAGTTATAATAGAAGGAAGTTTTTACCTCTTATAATTAAAAACCTTAAAATTCAAGATTATCCGCATAATTTATTATCGGTTATTATAGATGATGATGGGGAAGAGAAATTAATTAGTTCGGAAGCAGAACTTAAATTAATACAAGATCATATAGCACCTATTAAATTAACTTATATTAATAATAAACCTTGGAGAAATATTGGAAGTAAGAGGAATGATATGGTTAAAATTGCAAATACTAAAATAGTAGCATTTATGGACTCTGATGATATATATTTCCCATCATATATATCACATTCATACGAAGAATTGAAAAAGGTAAGTAAAAAAGGTAGGGGTTGTGTCGGATCTGATAAGATGACATTTATTAATACTAAATCAGATAATTATGATATCTTTGCTCTTGATTGTGGAGGTCAGAAAATTATGCTCCACGAAGCAACATTAGTATTTACTAAGAAGTGGTTTAATGCAAGTTGTAAATTTAATACAAAATCTACGGGAGAAGGTAAGAATCTAATCAGAGATAATGAGAATAATGTGGGATTTACATCTATTATGAAGTGTATGACATGCTTATGTCACGACCAAAACACAGTTCCGAAAGATAGGTGGCTCGAAGATAAAAGAAAATTAGATATTAAAATAACAGAAGATTTAAAAAATATTTTAAATAAAATATTTGAGAAGAATTAATAGCCTAGTTTTCTATGCTATCCGAAGTAAATTTGAAATCATCATAGTTAGAAATCAAAAATGCACTATGAGTGTTGCAAACGACCCTCGTATCACAGCTCCAAAGAGTGACCGAACAGAGTGGCAGAGGCAGTATCAATACCTCCGAAACCACCCTGAATGTGAGAGTATTCCAGCGAAGCGGGCACGGGGGGGAAGAGGTAAAAGGGGACCTCAAAAGAAAAAGAGGAAGAAGAAGAAGATTAATGAACCTCTAGAAGGTCTTACTGGATATTGGTGTCAGAGTATATTCAAAGAACCAAGAGTTCCTAAGGTATTGGGGTTAGAGAATATCACAGTCACATACCAAGAAAATCCGATACTTTATCAAAAGCAGTATCAATACCTAGCCCGTAATCCAGATGCGGACTATATGCCACAGTGGGTTGTAGATGGAAAGGATGATCCAAATTGGCGCCATCATGGATGCAGTCACAAAGATCCGAGAGTTACGGTGAAGAGGTGTGATGATTTTGTGGAGTATAGGAGACAGACGTCATATATAAGGCTACATCCCGATTGTAAGGAAGTTCCACCTAGAAAAAGAAGACACTCTCAAAATAAATAAATAAATAAATATAATTATTTTTTTTATCTAAAAAAAAGATATCCTAATATAATGATACATCAGATATTTTTAAAGGTAAGAGGAAAAGAATTTACATCAAATGATATATTTGTGAAATCAAGTTTAGCGTGGCAAGAGTTCTGTAGAAAAAATGATATGGCTTACCGATTATGGACGGATGATAATATTATTGGATTAAGATCAGCATATCAAGAAATATTTGATAAATTAGATGAAGAGGGAAGAGATCCTTTTGTGAAGGTGGATTATTTGAGACCAGTAGTATTAGATATATTTGGTGGATGTTATGTTGATTTAGATATATTCCCGAATGATAATTTTAAAGAGCTCTATGATAGTAGTGATATAATAATAGGTTCTTGGAGAGATAAAGATAATAAATATCATTTAAATAATAATGTATTGAAATTGGAGGGAGATATAGCAAAAGAAGTGATAAATCATTATAAAACACAAATATATGAAAAATCCCAAATAGAGATATATAATAGTTGGAAATTAAGATATATTATGCAAACGTGTGGTCCCAAGAGTCTTAAAAGGTTTTGCGATAAAAAAAAGATTACATTTACTCCTAACCTACATAACTATATTACTGACTATGCTACAGCTACTTGGTTGGATTAAGCGTAAATTCGAACCAGTCTTGGCTCTACTTCATTCTTCTTATTCCTCAACCCCCGCCTCCTCCAAACTGTCGGGGTGATACTCCTTCACCCAATCGCAATAGTATCCATAGGATTCGGATACACACATATACTCACTATACCACCCTAGTTTCAACTTGTCCTTCTTCAACCCCGTGTTCTCTTCTTGGAGCTTATCGTAGAGGTCGTCCAACTTACCGTAGTCTTGCTCCAATTCCTGATACTTTCGCTGTGCTTTCATTCCTGCAATGGTCATTATATTCGCCCAGTTTTCATTGTCTTCTTTGAGCTTCTTGTCATTGTCTTTGAGCAATATGTCCATCTCTTTTCTAAGTTGCTTTCTAAATTCTTCTTGGACTGAATTGAGGACTTCGAATTTCTTTTTGAGCTTCTTGTTCTCCGCCTCCAGTTCTTGATAGAGACTCGAATCCTTCACCCAGTCATCATACTCTCCAGTATGTTCATACACATACTGAATAGCCTTCTCCTCAAAATCCTCCTCTTTCTCCTCTAGTTTCTTCTGCTGATGCACAACATGGGTCCGAAGCTTTCCAAGAGCGTCGGCGGCCTGATTGGATAGTTGGATCGTGGCGTCCATTGTGTA
>WLWF01000937.1_pt1 | contig 26414 bp, 21 predicted proteins | sample 6718331 | NCBI WGS metagenome assembly WLWF01 (sample SAMN12718692, study PRJNA515312) | sponge metagenome | isolation source: marine sponge | host: Mycale hentscheli | place: New Zealand: South Island, Marlborough, Capsize Point | collected 2003-05-01
TAGCATAACGCACATCTTCTGAACCTTCCATTCCAATACTAAATGTTTTAAGATTTGAAGAATTTGGCAATGCTCTTGCTACTAATGCTGTAATTAGACTACTATCTAATCCTCCAGATAATAAACAAGCTACTTCTCTATCAGTATTATTAACACGTTTATTTACTGCCGATGTTAAAGCGTTTCTAATACATTCGTGGTAATATTCGTGTGTATGATGAGAAGTAATTTCAGAACAAACAGAATTAAAATATTGTTTTGTAACTTGTTTGCCACTATCTATATTAATTTCCATGTATAAACCCGGTGTAAATTGTTTCGCCTTGTAAAGCGGATCAGTAATCATATGTGTCATCATTTTCAACTCTGAAGAAAATATATAATGAAAATGAGACTCATTGGCTTTATAATACGAACAAAATAAAGGACGAACACCATAAGGGTCACGGGAAACAAATACTTTATTGGTATTTTTATCTAGTAAAAGAAATGCAAATACACCATCTAGCATATTTACTGTATATTCAATTCCAAATTTTTTATATAAATGAATAATAATTTCACAATCAGAACCCGTTTTTGTAGGAATATTAAGCGAACGATGTAAATATTTCCAATTGTAAATCTCTCCATTACAGATTAAAACACAATTCTCTAACTCTATAGGTTGTTCGGATTCAGGGTTAGAATACCCGTTAATAGCTAGACGATGAAATCCAAAAAGTGTTTTGTCATTTACTTTTTTAAAAACAGAATTTTCAGGTCCTCGATTTTTACCTTTGTGGAAGTTTTGTTTTTCAAAATCACCGTTGTCTTTAATATCACTAGATAATACAGCAAAGATTCCACACATTGTATTATACTTCTCCCAGATTATCTTTAGGTATTTTGAAATAATTATTCTATCCTATTAATATAATGAGTAATGCTGTTCAAGGAGTATATTATTGTAATCAATATAGAACATTACAATTAAGTAATAGAATGTATGAGCGCAATGTACCTGGAGTACCATTGCAGATGAATTATGAAACAAGACCTGTAGATACAAAATTTAAAGTCTTTCCAATTTTAGACTGTCGAATGCCTTCATACACAAAATGCGAACGAAGACCTATTTATAATACTAGACATATGTTCGCAGGAAGTAGTCAGGCTTTACCATTTAATGGATACCAAGCAAAAGTAGACACAGAATCCGCTTTAAAGAATATTATCTTTCCACTGCAGGAATGCCCTCAATCTAAATTTATTCCAGGATCACGAAGTGACATGTATAATACTACATATCTTACACCACCAATTGAAACAACCAAAATGACAAATAATTTGTTATTTAAGCAAGAAAAATTCGCACCTTTTAATCCTAATATGTGTAATTTAGGTAAAGATAGATTTAATAATTTCACACGTATTCAAGTTAAAAATCTTAAAAACTAATTTGTTTTTTCTTCTACTGAAATAATTATATTTTCAGTAGTAGTAGGTGTCTCAGTAATTTTAAAATCTTCATCAACCGTATTATATGTTTTAGCTGTTTTCATATACGCACTCAATGCTCTTTCTTTTTTAACCGAATCTGTGCCCGTTATATAAGCACTGTATAATTTACTAGATATTAGTAATAAGAAACTTACCATAGTTGTTATTGTATTTGTTCCCACATAATCAAACCCAATAGCTGTTCCTGAAATGCCAAAATTTACCACCAAAAGAGTTGATGAAACATACATTGATTTAAGGTATTTTTTATTTAACTGATTCATTTGTTTTTTGTATTCAGGGTAAGCTTCTATTTCATCGTCCAAATAATTATTGGGTTTTGTTAAATCTATATCCAAATACTTAATACACCAATTTTCTCTATTTAATTCTACGTAGTAAAAGTATAAAACAGATACAAATGTTATAAAATTACTTAACAGCGCCGCAAAATGTACCGGGTCCCTTTTATAATAATTTTGTGTAATAGTACAAACCTCCTCATCGCATTTTTGAGGAACGAACAATACCAAAAATGTAGCCATTAGAATCTTGTAAAATTCTAAAAACATTAAACACGTTGTAGTAACTCTTTGTTTACTATCTACAGAAAGTTTCATTATGCTATATAATTTTATTTTTAATTAAACGCGTTAAAAATAAATTAAATTTTGCTAAAATTTATATAATGGATGTTTCTTTGAATTTAATTGATTTACAATATTTAACAAATCCGTTTGAAATGAATAAAATTATGAAACAAAAAGAAGGTTCGTTTTTATCTAAGAAAGATTTAGAGTTTTATAAAAAACGCATCTTTAAACAGACTAAAGACATGCTTCGTGGAGAGAAAGTTAATACAAAAGTCAATAAAGCGTTTGAGCACTATGCTCAAGTGTGTATAGACCATTTTAAATTTATGGATAAAATGGAATTAATACAGGGTGAACTAAAGGATGTCAAACAAGAAAAAAACTCTTCCAAACAAGCATTTAATATTAAAGAAACCAATACTTTAATGTGTCGTCAAAAAAAACCTCATCGACCAAAGATTACTGACCATATTAAAATTAAAACAAATAGAACTACCAAACCACTAATTATACCTAAACAAAAAAAATTTAATTTAAAAGACCCAAAATTCCGTGAAAAAGGTTTGAAAAAGAAAAATATCAATAATATTTAATATGACACGTAGAACAAAAAAACATCATAAACACCATCATCATAAAAAACATAAAACACATAAGAAACACCATCGTAAAACCAAATTTAAAACTGAAAAATGCGCACCTAAAACAGAAGAAGATTCACTGTCTTTTACTTGTTATAGTAAAAGGTCTTTACACAATTTAAAAAATATTTGGAATGCCAGACACCCAGACGTTACAATTAATAGCAATGACCCAAAAGATATATGGCAACATTTAAAGAAAAATATGAATAAAACTTGTCATAAAGAATCTTGTTGGTTACGAGATAAAATGATTAAAAATGATTTACCATCCAACTTTTATTTACAAAATTTCTCCCCTAAACAACCCAAAGAATGGAAAAAAAAACCTAATACTTGGTTAACTTCTATTGAAATAGAACAACTTATGAAACAATACGAAAACAAATATCGACATTTCAGATTTTTAGGTCCATCACCTATAGATTATGATACTCGTAAACTACACAACGAATGCGTTTGGGAAGAAATTTGTAATTTTTCATTGATTGATTTGAAAAGTAAAGGTATAACAAAAGTTGGATTAATTTTTAACTTAGACCCGCATTATAAAGAAGGTTCGCATTGGGTAGCTATGTTTATTAATCTAAGAAAAAAACAAATTTATTATTTCGATAGTTATGGCGATAAAATACCTACCCGATTAATGAAATTTGTTAGAATGGTCAGAAAACAAGGACGACATTTAGGAGAGAAATACAAATTTCATCAAACAACCAGACGCCATCAATATTTATCTACTGAATGCGGAATGTATTCATTATTTTTTGTTATTTCATTATTGGAGGGTAAAAAGATAGAATACTTTAACAAAAGAGTAACTGATAAATATATGCGCAAATTAAGAAGTATTTATTTTAATAAACGATAAAATATTAAAGTTTTTGAATTTTAATATTATATATGTCAGTCAATTCAAATGATAATAAAGGTTTATTGTGGAATTTATTATCTAAACATCCTAATCAAAAAAAAGACCCAAAGAAATTTCAAGCAGTATTAGAATATCGCGTAAATGAAATACATAGAAATCGCTTTAAATTTAATAATAATTTAATGACAATGAATAAAGAAATTATTAAACAATTCGCAGCTGAAATACCACCACCTTCTACCAATAAACAACAACCAAAAAAACCAACATTATCTAAGGCAAAGGTATTTGAAAATCGATTAAAAAGTCAACAAGACAACTTTAATAAGTTGATAAATGGAGAGAAGCCAAAAGAAATCGATTTTTCTGATAAAACAGAAGAATCACCTATAGATGCTAGAATGGTAGACGATACGTTACAACAAAGAGAATTAGAATTAAAAAAAATAATGGCACAACAAGTTCAAAATAGCAACAGTGCCACACAGTGGTTAAAAGCTGAAGAAACTTCTTCGTCAAAACATTTAAAAATCGATAAAACCTCCAATGTTAAAATAGAACCCGACGTAGTAAATGTACAAGCAAAAGAAAGACGAGTACGTTTTGAAGTTGAAGAAAAACCCAAGAAAACTAATTCATTCTTAGAGAAGTTGAAAAAAAAAGATGTAAATGATGAAATTATACAGCATTTAAATAGAATAGAAGAAAAACAAGATTTAATATTATCACTTCTACAATCTAAAGCCCAAAAAGTAATAGCAAATTAAAATTGATTTCGATATAAATACATCTTATAAATATAAATCATGAACTCTAACATAATTCTCCAAAAGCCTTTTCTTAAATGGGTTGGTGGAAAAACACAACATATTCAGCAAATTATAAATTCTTTCCCTGATAATATGGAAAATTATCATGAAATCTTTCTAGGCGGTGGTAGTGTACTACTGGCAGTATTATCATTACAAAAAGCAGGCTTAATTACAATCAATGGTAGTATATATGCCTATGATTTAAATAAACAACTTATACAGGTTTATAGACATATTCAGTCAAATAAAGATGAACTTATCACACGTGTTCAACATTATAGAAATGAATATGATAAATGTCCTACAGTTGAAAAAGGAACTGCTAATAGAAAACCAGTAAATGATACTGAAGCAAAAACTTCGAGGGAAAGCTATTATTACTGGATGAGAAAGAAATTTAATTTACTTAAGGATTTATCAATAGAAAATTCAGCATTGTTTATAATGTTAAATAAAACTAATTTTAGAGGTGTTTATCGTGAAGGTCCAAATGGATATAATGTTCCGTTTGGACATTACAAAAAAACTCCAGCAATTATAAGTAAAAGCGAAATCGATAAAATTAGCACTTTGATAAAAGATGTTGTATTCATTGATGCTGATTTTAATGAGTCAATAAATAATGCTACTGAAGGAGATTTTGTATATTTGGACCCGCCATATGCTCCACAAAATAGAAAATCTTTTGTAGGATATACTGAAAATGGTTTTGATATTAATATGCATAAGAAACTATTTAAGTTAACAAAAGCACTGACGACAAACAATATTAAATTCGCTATGAGTAATGCTAATGTTGAACTAGTAAAAAAAAGTTTTGACGGTTATACTTTTATTGAGATTTCCGCTCGGAGAGCGATACATTCTAAGAATCCTGCTTCGAAGACGACTGATGTGCTGATTGTGTAGCATTAAGTTCTGCTATTAAATGACTAAATTTAACATATTCTATTCCCTTATTCTTCCAAAATTCCAAAGCCTCTTTTTTAATTCCACTCACATCTCCAAATACTGGGGTTTTGCCATGCGTTAATTCCCATTCTTGGTATGCAACACATATAATCTTTAATGGTTTACCATAAAGTTCTGGAATCTCACTATATTTATACGGAGTCCCTAACACTTTTTCACCCGCCGTTCCCGTAACCGTCCAATTTGAAGTTTTTACTTCAATAATATAATCATCAGTTTCCCAATCGGGTTGAAATCGTTGTTTTTTTTTACAATATCTAGGATTTTTTCCAAGTGCTTTTAAAACATCAAATACTAAACTCTCGCCTAATTTCGTTGTCCACTGTCCATTATTTTTTTGATTTATCATTTCATTTCCCCATTTGCGTTCTTCTGAGCGAGCTGTTTCATATAAATCTGTACATGTTTGACCTTCGTTTAAGGTCATTTTTTTTGGCTTATTTCCTTTGGTACCATATATATTTTGTGAATTAACCCAAGGGTTCAGCGCCCATTTTATACATTCTTCAAATTGTTTGTTTGATAGTGGCATATTGAATTATATAATGTAATTTAATATGTCTTCATATACTTCAATTTTAAAATTAAATCTTCTTAAATGCCAATCGTTTTGTTTTTGGGTCTTTCATTAATCGTCCTACTAATATTGCTTGTCCGCCCCGTCTTTTAGCACGATGATAACTCTCTAAATCATATACTTCACCCGTTTTTGACTTCTTTCTATCAGGTTTAAACGCATATTTTTTACCTGATATCGTAATTTCAATAGCACGCCAAGTAATTTTCTTCAAATTTCGTTTTTGTTCTTTATCATAATCTCTTTCTATTGTTAAAGCCGGTGTTGTAGTAAATGTAGATGGTGCCGGATTTCCAAACGACATACATATTAAAGGTTCTTTATCTCCTGATTTAGCATGAAGAGCACAATCAAAAGCAGACTCCTTAACAGCTCTTAGTAACTGCTTATTAATTTCTTCTTTGATATTTGAAATTTCATACAAAGCTTGGTCACTTGTCAATGGTGTCGTTTTATCTAATTTACTAACATCTTTCTCTAATAATCCTTTTGATGCCATTCCACCCTGCGCAACAGCTGGTACTAATTGTTCATCGGTAAAACGCATCAAATATAAATGAACCTTCACATTTCTTTCTTCTTCTGGTAATCCTTCGTGACTACAAATACGACGCGCACGTCCTATGACTTGTTCCATTCTTACTGGATGCCAATAAGGTTCCATAATATGAACATATCTTACATTTTTCAGAGATATACCTTCTGCCCCACTGCTTGTAATCATAAATATTTTAATAATCTCTCCACGATTATTGTTTGGTGCTGCCAAATTTAAAGATTCTTTTAATGAATTAGGTAACTTTTCCCAATCACCATTGAATATTAATCTCATCATTTCTTTTATTTCAGCACTTTCTGTTCCTGTATATAAAGCATACTTTGGTTTATCTTCATCTCCTGGTTTTACAATAATACGCCAAACAAGTTTCTTATTTCCTTGTTCGTCCGTCTCGTCTACTTGTTTTATTTGAAATGGTGCGTATCCATTCTGGTCTAAAACCATACTAAAAATTCCAATTCCTTCTAATGTACGAAACTGAGAGTAAATTAAGTGTGAACCGGAATTATTATTAATATTTTCTAACAAAGCAAGAAACTTTCTACTGTAAATATCTAATCCCTTTAAAGATAAATATTCGCCTGCCTTAGCCTTTAACGCATCTATCGCCTGTTTTATGCGTTTTTCATAGTTACCATCTCTATTTGTTTTTCTTTCATCTTCTAAAGACGCAATATCATCTTGTTCATATTTCCCATCTACATTAGCTACTTCTTCTTGTAGACTAACAATATCTAATATATCTTCATTGGCATCTCGTTTTATAACAGCAGATATCTCTTCTCCTTCTCTTGGTTTTGGTCGTCCAATCTCTGGAGGAAAAACAAAATTACAAAAAGCACGTGAAAAAATACGGTATGTAGATACACTATCTTCATATTTACCATCTCCTCCCTTTCTTTTTCTAGCATTTCTTAATTCCATTTTACGTTCTTCTGAGCGAGCTGTTTCATATAATCCAAACTGATAATTGCTCATTGGAATTAACTCTACAATTAAATCATTTTCAATATCAAACGCTGGCATTAATTCTTCCGCAGCACTTCTAAAATAAGAAGTGAGTCCAAGAATTCTTCGTTTAAACAAATTATTATTTTTAAAACTATTGTCTTTTGGATTAATAAACATAGCTTTAAATCCATCCAAAGTATCTGGTAAGGCTTTATATGGTGGGTCTTCAGTTACTTTAATAACACCAATATCAGCATCTTCTAATTTATTAGTAATTATTCCAATAAATTTTTTAGTTGCCATATTTCCTTGTCTGTCTAATCGAATTCCTTCATATAACCCGTCTCTATTTCGCGTATTCACAAAACCAAAAGGATTTCTTGTAACAATCAATTCATCACTTGAAGGATTATATTCCACGTAATCTTGTACATTAAATCTACCTAATGCTTCTTCTATTGTTTTTTGATTTACCTTGCCTTTTTGTCTTATTGATAATTTAAATCTGTATGTTCTAATATATCCACGAAGAATATTAAATAAAATACCCAGTTCATTTGGATAATTAATAATAGGTGTACCAGTTAGCAAAACAATTCTACAATTTTCCGCAGATAATAAGTAATCGTATAATTTCATAGATAAACTATTTGGCTTATTCAGTTTATTTACAATTCTACTAACGAAATTGTGTGCCTCATCAATAATAACAACACGGTTATCAAATGGGTTTATTTTTCCACTATTAGTTAAACTATCTAAATGTTGTTTTTGTAATCCATTGTAATTTATAAATTGATATTTTGCTCTTATCATTTCGTCGATTTGGTCATTTAATACCATTTTTTCCTGCGTTCCCAAATCTTCATAATTTGGTTCTTTCGCAACATTAACAAACCAAGCCCCACCATGTTTTCTTACAAAAGCTTCTGTAATTGAAAGCATCTTAGCTAGCACGCGAGTTTTTTGAGCATTACCATCATTTGATACGAATTCCCAGAATTGATTTATTCTATACATTGCATTACCACATTTTTTAATTTCATTTTGATAATTTTGTCTAAGTGAAGCTGGTGTCATAACGATTACATGCATTGGATTTTGAAAACCTTCCGCGATAGCTATTGAAGCACAGGTCTTTCCAGCACCCAAACCATGATATAACAATAATCCTCTATAAGGAGTATAAAGATTGATATAATCCCTAACTATAGATTGATGTGTTAGTAAAGAAAATTCACCCGATTTTGCTTCACGAAGAGTATCGCATGTCACACTGGACCCTTCAGCATTAAGTTCGTCTTTGTAAGGAGCAAATAAGGAATTGATAAAGTTAACAAAAATTTCTCTATTATTTCTATAATAAGCACCCGACCTAATATTAACCGATGGTTGAGCAACTGGTAATCTTTCATTTAATCCTCTCTCAAATGAAATAATAGCTGGAGGAACCTCAGAACGTCGCACAGAAACTCTTTTGGGTAATCTAACTCTAACAGCTGGCTTAACTGACGTTGTGTCTGGTTGCGCAATAGCTGTAATAGTACCCTTTTTAATTTTCTTACTTGTTTTAAGTTTGATTTTTCCTAGTTTTTTAATTTTAATTTTTCCTTTAATCTTAACTACTGGTTTCTTTACTTCTTCAACAGCTGTAACTTCTTCAGCTTCTTTTGTTGATGGACCTGAATCATCCACCAATGCTTCTGTTAAAACACGAATTTTATCTTTTTGCTTCATTTTGGGCACAGATAAACCACGTTCTTTTAATCTTGCCATTATAGCACTTCTATCAAAATCTCCTTTACTTCTATCAATAATTTTGGTTTTAATCTGTACTTTGGCTTCCTTTGGTATAACAATTTTTACTCGTTCTCTTGATTTTGGAACAGGTTTTGCTTCAAGTTGTTCTAAAATACTACTCATATATATATTACTTGTTTATAAAAACTTTATTAGATTGACTTTATTTGTTCAATCGCCAACTTACAAGCAGTTTGTTCTGCCTTCTTTTTAATTTTATGATTTGATTCCCCAAGAAAAACAAATACTTTACCATCATTTTCAACTAAACTTTCTTGTATTTTCGCAAAAGAACCATATTGACTATACGGAATTGAATCCGTGAATGAAAGATTTACTACATTTTGCCCCATACAAATAAATACCCCCATATGATATCCCTCTTCTTCATCGTATTCTGAAATTTCCATATAAGAAGGTGTAATTTTAAATTCCTTTTGAATCATCACTTGGAGAATATTTTTATAATTATCGTCTTTTTGGAGCAAATCTGTCCAATTAACATGTTTGTCAAAAATACTTTCTACGAAAATTTGAGCGATTTGAAAACCTGGACCTGTAACAAAAACATTTTTAAACCAATCACCTTCATCATCTATAGAAATCTTATTAAAATCTAAAAACAAAGCTCCTAAAAAAGCCTCAAACAAACAACCCAACTTTTTAAGATTTGTCCTTGTTTTCTTTTCTTCAGCATTTTTTGACATAATATACCATTTGTTTAGTCCCATTTCATAAGCCATTCTACCAATTGATTCATTTTTAACTAAAGCGATTTTTTTATCTGTCATAAACCCTTCATTTTCCTTAGGAAATCGACGATATAAATAATACTTTGTAATACATTCCAAAACACCGTCTCCTAGAAATTCAAGTCGTTCATTTGATTTTGTCTTAAGCCTTAAACAATTATCCGGCTTATCAACAATAATAATGTTATTTTCTACATTTTCTAGATGCGGTCTTTTAACATATGAACGGTGGATGAATGCTCGAGCATATAGCTTAAAATTATGAACCTTATCCGGTACTCCATACTTCTTTAATATTTCCGATACTTGTGTTGTCGTTATTTCATGATTGTTTGGATTATAAGGATCAAAAACTAGTTCTTCTTGATCTTTATTGATATCTCCATCTTGGAGTAGGGTTTTCTTACTTAGTGCCATTATATGTATTATAAGTCCAGACCTTTTTAAATCCATTTACATAAATATCAACATGTTTAGAATAATATGCTTTAATTATCTAAGTTAAATATATACATGGAAGACTTACCTTTTATTGAAATTATGAGAGAAAGTTCTACACAGTACAACACAGTACAACCACCGGACTTGCCACCGGGACTTCAAGGTATGCTCGACCCTTTAATTGGACCCAGAGGCGACCCTGGAACAGAGACAAATAATGTAAAAATATATTTACAAAACTTGCGCGACAAAGCTAGTCTACCCCAGGAGATATTCGTTCGTATAAATTCGATTTTAGATTTCTTACCAATGGTCATGTATTTACCTTTTGGTTGTCTTCATGATTTCGGCGATAAAAAAGTTGCTAGATTATGTTTGATGGCTGGTTTGCAAGTATGGAAAAACGGCAAGAATCCAGATCAGATACAGGATATAATCAAGGTGCTTCAATACAGCGAGGTTTCTCTACCAGTTTTAGGATTAGATATAACGACAGGAGATGTCCGTGTAAGGGGCAACGCTGACACCGGGGAGGAGACGTTTTCCACAACAAATACAACAAAACTTCACACAGTATGGGAAAATTTATTAGACTATATCTTTCTTGAATATATTCCCTCTGTGCTCCCCGAAGGAATAAGATGGAACTTTATACCTATTAGAGAAAGTTTTTCAATGTTAAAAACAGAGCCAAAAAATGATGCCACAAAACGAGTTTTAGCAGGCAAGATAATTCGATGGGTTAATTCATTTGACACCACCGGAATTGGACTTGCATCTAGAATTTATGCGGCCCTAGATGTTACTGATACAGTTGGATTAATGGTATGCAGTGGTCAAGTTTTAGAAGCTGCGGAGGACCCATTGACTATGACAATGGATGGTATAGATGGTTTTCAAGCAAATCCAGCAAGTCTAGCAAGGGCTTTGGGCATCGAGTTAACACCCCTGTTCCCGAATAGTGTAAAAGATGTTCAAAAAAGCACGCTTCAAGGAGCGGTATATTTAACACCATCGTACCTCAGCTCAGGACCTCTGAAAATATATTTTCAGGTTATTTCAGAACACGGTACGGTTAGTATAGACGGAAAAATAATCCGCATTTCGGATGTGGTGGCGGCGGTGGCGGCGACGGGGTATCACCGAGATACACACAAGTTTTTACAATATACGAAATTGCCGGACGGCCGAATCATACCATTAGCACTGTTACCAAGAGAAATTAGTGTCAATAATATATATTTATCTTGTAAATCCTTCACTCCTCCTTATAATATCAAATCAAGAAATCCGGGAGCCAGTGTGGGAGCGTGTGATGTAATATGGTTGGATCCAAACCTCGTGTCAATTGATAAAGCTGTACTACTCGAAGCATGTAAAGGAGATGGTGATCAAACAGTATCTGATTTATGTCGGATCGCTGTTAATGAAAATCCCGATTATTATTTCTTTAGTGTTGGCGGGGATCATTTACAACTTGATTGCCAAACTAGTCTTGGCTTTCCTGGTATGGTTCGAAGTGGTGACGGTTATAGTCGTACAGTAGTAGTATGGGCTAGTACATTAGGAGGAGATATAACACCAATAATGACTAAGTTATTTATAGATAAAGTAAATGACTTGTTTCGCTTAAGAAAAATAACAGAAAGATATACGATAGCAGCACTGCAAGCGCTCCAGCAAGAAATGCGTCTACAGAGTGTGATCGGACGTGTACAAACTTTAATTAATTTAAACGCATTTAACAAATTAGTTGTAAGAAGATCTCAATCCGCGGCGGCATGCTTAGATCTTGTAAGATTAGCAGGCGCCGTCACAAAAGCTCCATCCAAACAGGTAGGCGATAAGTTTCTTGACGGAGTACGATCTAAAGCGAATAAAATAGATTTTGGTTTCGTTAAATTTTTCGATGAGATTGAACGCGAAGTTGAGCCTGATGGCGAAGAAGGGGACTATTTAGCTTATACAATAGGAACAGTGTGTGTACCAACGACGCAAGAACGAGCACTAAAAAAGGGAAGGACGAGCTCTAGCTCTAGCGATTCACCCACTATCTTGATAACAAAAAGAAGTCCAGGAGATGCTTCTTGGCGAAAGGACACTTGGGTTTATATGTTAAAGTTATCCCGTTGGGAGATGGTTCTTCAGCATCCTCATCTCCGGAGCTCGCTTTTAAATTTACTGGATAGTTGGGCAGCGAACGAAGCTAGTACGGAAAGTGAATTGTTGACAGAATTAGGCAAATGGAGAACCGAAAATAGTCAGCCCCCCGACCAGGCGGCGGATAAAAGCCTTGTTAAAGGAGTTATGAAATACCAAAAAAAGGGAGAATTGGTCAGTATATTAGCAACTACTAGACAAACATATTCAATATTAACAACACAGCTGCAAAGAGCGGCGAACGAGGCGAAGACATCTAGTTTTCAAGAGGCGAATGTAGAGCAAGAGAGAGGTGAATTATTATGGCCTTATTTAGCTATTGGTCTTGTTTCTACTGAAAAACCTTGGCGTAGAATAATGGTACAAACGTGTCACGATGAACTCAAAGATTTAGCTCTAGCCGAGGTGTTGGAAGAAGAAGAAGAGCACTATTTAGCGAATTTGCTATTAAATGGCGTGATCATGCCTGTTGTGAAAGGAGATTACGACTATGAAACATTATTAGTAAGAATTGCGCAATGTAAAAAGATACTGACGCAACACATGGCCGCCGTTACCGCACAACTCCACGCTGGCGCATTCACCAGCTCGGGAGAGAAAAGCCGTTTAAACAACGCATTAGAAGCATTAAATACATTAAACGCGATAGTATTAGATACGACACCACGCATAGCAAGAAGCGGTCGAATCGCAACACAAATTGCCTCCTCCTCTGATTTTTCCTCTCTCAGTGTGCCATGTAATATTTTAGAATCAATCGCTGAAACACATACTTTGGATGATTTATGTACTCAAGCAGGAGCTGCATTATTTCAGACAGCGCGAATGCGGGCTCAAATGCGGGCTCACCATGGATCGCAAATGGGGGATGAGATGAACTTAAACATTAAAAGTTTTATGATAACATTGAATTATTTTTTAGAAAATAATCTATCTAGTGACGATATTGTGCGGGTGGGAAAAGAAACCCTTTTATATGCAATTTTTGCGGAATGTATCACCAGAGAGAGACAAGATGTGAGAGCGCCCGGTGAAGAAGATGAGGCTGCTGCTGCTGATGATGAAATATTGAGACGACTGCTGGAGCAGGGGCACAGAGTCCTACAATTTTTAGCCAACAAAGCTGTTGCTGTCACGCCACAAAGTATGAGTGAATTCAATGGTCGGCTGTTGCTCAGAGGTGGTGAGCTTTGGACTAATTCAGAGTTAGAAATGAAAAAGTTTCGAGCGTGGTGTGCCGAGTGCAAAACAGAAATGATTGAACTCATCGGTGATGGCGGAGGCGGTGGCGGAGGCGGTGGCGGAGGCGGTGGCGGAGGTGGCGGAGGTGGTGGTAGTGGTGGTAGTGGTGGTAGTGGTGGTAGTAGTGGTAGTAGTGGTAGTGGTGGTAGTAGTGGTAGTGGTGGCGCAGGTCCTGGTCCTGGTCCTGGTGGAAGAGGAGGAGCAAAAACGAAAAGGAGGAGAAAGCGAAAACTAAAAACCAAAAGAAAGAAGAAAAAAATAAGGAAAAAGACGATCAAAAAAAGAAGAAAAAAAGGTAGAAAAACAAAACGAATCAGGAAATCAAAGTAATATACATTAATACATTGAATATATTACAGAATATTAATAAGTTTAATTTATAATTCATTTACACAAAGCCATTTAAACAGTCAATTACTTATTAAAACAAATGCAAATCAAAGTTGATATACGAGAACACACGCTTATTAAATTACTTAAAGCATTAAATAATGATTACAAATTTAATTTCGATATTTCTGTGGAAAGAATGGACCTTGGCGATATAGCTATCTGGAATGGGGAAGAAGAGTTGTTGTTATTGGAGAGAAAGAAATTAAGTGATTTGGCATCTTCTATCAAAGATGGACGTTATGCTGAACAATCTTATCGATTAAATGGATATTCTCTCCACAATCACAATATTATTTATCTCATTGAAGGTAATGTTTCACAGTATTCAAGTAAATACACTCGTGTTAAGCCAGGTACTTTGTATACAAGTATGTTTAGCATTCAATATTTTAAAGGATTTTCAATGGTACGCACATTTGATATCACAGAAACAGCTGAATATATACTACGAATTACAGATAAATTAAATCGTTCTTCTGATAAACATGGATTTTATCATGAATTATTTCAACCTAAAAAAGAGAACTATACACGCGTGGTTCATAAAGAAAAAAAGAAAAATATCACGCCTGAAAACATTAGTGGTATTATTTTAAGTCAAATACCCGGTATTAGCACAGCTACATCCACTGCTGTAATTAATAAATTTGGTTCTTTATTTCAATTATTAAAAGCGTTGGAAGAAGATAAACACTGTTTAGATAGGTTACTTTATAAAACAAAAAAGGGTCAAGAACGTCGTATTTCTAAGACGAGTGTTGCTAATATAGTTCAATACTTATTGTATCAGAAAAGCAATGTTATTAAGATTGATACATAAATAAATTATAATTAAATTTATATAGTATGCTTGCTTGCAATTTAGGTAATTCAGTTAAAGTAAATTTTCCAGTTGGGCCTACTGGACCCATTGGTGCAACAGGACCAACCGGACCAACAGGAGCAGATAGTACAGTTACAGGACCTACTGGTTCAGATGGAATCCAAGGTCCGACTGGTCAACAAGGAGCAACAGGAGCAGGATTCGCAGATATATCTGGTGATGAGCCACAAATAGCTTTTTTTACTAGTAGTAATAGTATAGCAGGAGATTACAATTTAATTTTTCCGCAGTCAACTACTTCTAATCAAATAAAATTAAACGCCTACGACTCCACTTATAATACAAATCCAGGAGGAGGCGGAAGAATAATTATTGGAAATACAACAAATAGTTTATCGGCTAATACTATTGATATCGACGCAAACGCATCTACAAGTACAAATCCCTATACAGTTGGTCCACAAGGATTAGCACCTGGTTTTGGCGCAGTTTTAACTATGAAAGGTTATATACAACCCATAGGTGCTTCTCCAACATTTAATAGTGTTTATGATAGATTTAAAGTAGATAGCAATGCTAATACTTCTTTTGGGGCTTTTAGTGGTCCTCCTGTTCCACCCTCAAATGTTCAACAAAACATGTTATTAACAATGAATGGTAATATGAGAATTTTACCCCCTAGACAAAATAATTTATCTCCGGCTACTCCAGGCTGGGGCGGAAATCTCGAACTATGGTCAGATGGAGGAAATAAAGTAGATGGTACCGAAGTTATTCCCACTTTAAATCCAAAAGATTCTACTCAGTATAGCGGAATTGTATATTGTTCCGCTGTTAAAAAACAACATTTATCAAATACTAATTATAATATTACTCCTAATCAGGCAACACCATTCTCAAGTGGAATAGCAACAATAGATTTAGGAACTATTGGCTCAGCAACACAAATTGGAAATAATAGTGGTCAAGTAGGTAATTGGTCAGGAACATTTACAGGTGACGCAGTTCAAGGTGGGTTTCAGCAACCAACGGGTAATTATTTTAATCGTTCTCTACCAAGTTTTCTTACAGTAGACCCAACAGGAACAAGATTTTATGCTGAAGTTATCCTACCAACTGCGAGAGATGATTTGGTGGGATATTCAATTACTATAAAAAGGATGGAAACAGAATGGATGAGAACAGTTTTATCTAGAATTCGACTACAATCAGCATCTTATCCAAACCCTTCACCATTTGACAACTATCCATTTTCTTTTTTCCCATCAGGGTACAATAGGGATAGTTTATTTGGAGTGCCAAATTGGACAGGAGATTCCTATATACTAGAAACTCGAAGTGGATTGTTTTTTACAAAAAGAGTAAAAGATATGAATTCAAGCGATTTTAATGTTATAAAATCTTCACCAGATGTCGGCGCTAGTTCAACTGGAGCAGTAGCAGGAACATTAATCCAAGCATCAGGTTCAAATACATCTACGACCCCAACTGTAGCTGGACAACCAATAGGACCTAATTGGAGGGCATCAGTAATAATTAGACCAAGTGGTAATAACGCACAAATCGTTTGTCCATCTAGAATATGGGCAAGCTGTAGTACCGGTAATGGAACTGCTTTAGCTGGAGGTATATGTGTGTTAGACCCTTATGATTTTTATAATGGCAGTAATAGTGCTACACTATTCCCAAATGGAACAACGGGAGGTGGACCGCAACCATGGTCTAATATTTCTACTGACGCTGGTTTCACCTTAGTAGGTCCAGGAGAGGACCCATTACCAACGCCTTCTAAATTTACTCCTAGTAGTTATGCTACATTTACATTATGTAAACATGGTTATCCAAATAGTATTGGAGTAGCTGGAGTTTCTGGAGTTGGGAATGCTGATAATTCTAATGATAGTATACCACCAACGCCACCAGCTACATCTCTACCTGGACAATGTTATCCTGTGAATAAATTTGTTTGGGTTTATACAGGACCTGTTACAGACGTTACTGGTATTCCAAATTAATATTTACTTATATATATAAATGGATTTTGATATGAAAACAGCTGTAGCATGTTTAGGATGTATTGTATTAGCTTTATTTGTTATGTACATTTGTACAAAGATGATGAAACTTAACAGAAGTGTTGTAGAAGGATTAACTTCTGGAAGTTCAGCAACTCCTGACCAATTATTAAAAGATGTTAAAACAATGAGAACAAAATTGGTAGATGAACTTCATATAGATAAATACAAAGCAAAATACCATGAAATGTTATTAAATACTGAAGATGTTCTTCATTTACAAATGTTAGAGCAAATAAAAACAGCAATAGATAAAAAGAAATTAGATGATACCACAACATTATCAAATTTGGCACAATTAGAATCAACAAAATCAGCATTAAAAGATTTAGATGAATTCTTAACACATTTCAAATCTAGTTAAATTATGACTTAGTTAGCCAATCTTTAACTGTTTCGTAAATCCAAAAATCAATAGCATTTACTATTACTGCTCTTGTTGCGCAAACAGAATATCCTTTCCACAATTTACCCATTTTAATTGCTTTTGAAATGGATATATTTTCCGCCATTTGTCTTGATTTAATTACATCAATTGGATAGGTCGCAGTCCAATTACATAAACCAGCCAAACCACCGCTTATTAGTGGATGAAGTCCATAATCTCTGAAAGTAAAATAAGAACCAAAATATACTGATGAAGCAATTGATTCTCTCGCAAATGTTGAATACCTACCTTTTGTACTTACGATTGTTTTCAAAGATATTGGTTGTTTTGTTTGCTGTTTAATTTTTCCAACATCAAAACAATATACAATTGGACTAATTGTCATACCAGCAATACAACCTGATAAAAAATTATTATTTGTGTATGGTTTCGTTCTTTCTACAATTGGAAAAGTCATACAATTTAATATTAACGCTGATGTCATTGGAAATTTCCATCCTCTATAATAGTCCTTAAAGGGTAATCCTAACCATTTACGATTATTTTGTATTAATATTTTTGTAGTATCGAATGGATGACCTATTGTAACTTGTCCTACCCCAACGCAAAATGCGGCTATAATATCAGACATATCTTATATAATAAGATATTTCTATTAAATCTGTTTAATTAAGTCTTCCAGTTTGCTTTTTAATTCTATCCACTTCAGCATCGCCTGTTTTCGCACCAGCAGACAGTGGGTCGGGATGTGCTCTTCCAATTCTCCTTGAACTTGCGTTGTATTTTGGATTTTTTGTAATAATTCCGTCGAATTCTGAATTACTCTTTAAACCATCTTTTCTGAAATCTTTATCAAACTTTCCGCTTTTAACCATTCTTCTAGAAGCTTCAACACCGACCCAATTGTCATCCATCGCATTAGCACTGGGTATACCTGAATTAGAATGAAAGATTTTGTCTAAAGGAGTATATCTTCCTATATTTTGATTTGTTGAATCGAATCCATGATAGTTATTTTGATTATAAGGAGGATGGTCCATATTTGAATCATATAAAGGTACTTCAGTAGCCATAACTTGATTATAGCTTGGTAAACCTGCTTGTGGATCCATAGGGTCGTTTAACATTCGGTATCTTGTATTTCCTTGAACATCTTGCATTTCATTAAAATATAAAACAGGACACTTTATGTTTTGACTACGTTGCCAGTTTATAAATTCAACATAATCTTCTAAATTATCAAAAAAGATTGGATTTATGCCTGGAATTCTTGCTTTACGATTATTTAACAACATTAATTTATTACCACGTCTTACTAACAAATTAGGACAATCAAATTCATCATTTATTGCTTTTCTGTTTCTATCATTAAATCCTTCTGTTAAACTTTTATTTGTATAGGTGGCACAAAATATTAGTCCAACAATAAATCCCATAATTATTAATTGTTCTTTCATATATATTATCTAATTATAAAATTTATTTCTCTCCAAATTGTATATGAGAATCATTAAAGTTCTTACTAATAAAGACGCTAAACACTTTAACAAGGAGGCACCTAAATACGAAGTTGTTATTGCTGGTTTTTTTATGGTAAATTGTCCTGCTTGTGATGCTTTCAAACCAGAATGGAACAACTTCGTAAAATCGTGTGAAAATAAAGAAGAACCCCACGTTTTAATCGCAGAAGTAGACAGTAATCACGCAGCCAATGTTAACTTTGATACTAGTGCTTTAGAAGGTTTTCCTACCGTTTATAGAGATGTTAAGACGGATGATGGTGTGGAAGAATTTAAAAAAGAAAGAAGCGCAAAAGCATTACATCACTTTTTAAAAGAAGCAATTGCTGCGAAAAAGAAAGCACATAAAAGAGAACATATGCACGGTGGCAAAAGGCGAAAAACTCGTAAGAAGAAAAAAAGAAAAACCATTAAGAAAAAAGGAGGCAATGGTAAACAAAAGAAAAAAACAAGAAAAAGGCATGGAAATAGACTCGTAAAAGGACTGGTTGGTGCTTTAGCTTTATCCACTCTAGGGTCAGCAGCACCAACTAAACCAGTCATTCGAGGGTTAGGCAGTGTTCCAACAGCAAGTATAAATTCTGCGCCTCAATCATCTAGCGCAATGGCATTAGCTAGCCCACATACAAATTATGATTTTAATCAATCAAGTCTTACATTTTCCGGACCTGGAGGTTATACGCCAAATCCTACATTTGAAACCGCACCTTTTACATTTCCAGAAGCAAATACTTCTACCGCAATATCTGCCGTATCTCCGGGCATGAATTTAAATCCAAATAAAAATTATTCTATTACTGTAAAATCAATTCATAATCCTAGTTTTGGACCAGTAGGTTCAATAGACCCTCTAACACATCACACATTAGAAGTTCAAGAGGTAAATACAAATAATAAACTTGTGGGAAATCCAGCACATGTGGGTTATTACGCTAAAGCTACACCATCAAGTGTAGCAAAATATAACAAAAAACATCCTGGTAGACCAAAGTTAAATGCCCATGATATGGGTTCAATTATGAGCCCTACAGGTGTTCCTGGACATTTTCAAACCCCAGATGCTATTGTTGAATCAGGAGCAGCTCGCGGACAGACCTTGAAAACAGTGGGAAAACCTAAAATTATATCTGGAGAAAAATTTAATCAAGAAATAGGAAAATCAGTGAATTTAAACACAAGAGGTAGTTATAGTGCTCCACAAGGAGCAATCAAGGGTTTTTTGCAAAATGTAGCTGGTAATGAGGCCGCTAATAAAGTCTGTGGTGCTGGAAATTGTAGAACTGAAGCGGCGGATGTAATGAGTAGATTAGATACTAGTGGCGGAAAACGAAAATTACGTAGAAAGAAAACCAAAAAAAGAAAATCACGCAAAAAGAGAAAAACTCGTCGAAGAAAAAGAAGGAAATAAATTAATCCTCTCTCCAATTTGGATTCTCATCTTTAAAAAATTCATCATCATATTCTGCTTTACAATCAATATCGCTTGAGGTCCATTGTTTCGTTTTTATAACACAATTATCAAAATCGGCTTTCTTTGGACTTTCAACACCAACCCATTTAACTATTTTTGTATTACGATACCTATTAAGAACACCTGGTAATTTGCGGTCGTGTAAATGCCTTTTCAATGAAAAAGATGAAAATGTCTTTCCTAGCACTCTAAAGTTATTATAATTCATTTAATTATAATAAATAAATTAATTTTTACATCTTATCTATATGTTTTTTAATTGTTGTTTCAAATAATGTATTTGGCACCCATCCTTCCCAACGAGTATAAATATTATTCATTACACGACAGACCGGACAAGCACAGTCATTTTCACTAAATTCATCTTCATCTTCCATATTTGGCATCTCTTCTTCATCACTATCACTTTCTTCTTGTTCTCCAAATAACATCTCCCTAATTTCTTCAGCTTTTTCAAGCATATTAGGTCTATTTTTGAAAAGGAACATTTCCATCATCATCGCTCTTTTAATATCTTCAGGTGTTATTCCTTTTCTAGTTTTATGGTGACTTACATACATGGCAGCCGTTCTTAAAGCATTCTCAGCATAAGCTACAATAACCGTTGTCGCATTTTTTTTAAATTCCTCATCGTCAGGCTGCATAAGGTCGAAACCGGATTTCATAAAGCTATAGTCGCTCATTATTTTATTGTGATTATTAATAAACAATTCTTTTTATTATTCAATTTATTTTATTAGTAAATTATATAAATGAATACAACCGTTGTTTATGGATTAGTAACAATCTCAGCATTATTGGCAACAGCTATGAGATTAACTAGAAAATACGTAATGAAATATATGAGCAATTATTCAATTATAATAATTGATGCAATAATAACAGGAATGGCTATGATTATTACAGCATTATATATGGGTGGACTAGACCAACTTAAAAAAGATTTAACCAAATTACACGGAACAACTTTATTAGCATTCTTTGGCGCTAGTGCTTGTATAGTCATTACGACAGTAATAGGATACGAATTAATTAGAACTCAAAAACTTAGTTATTTAATTCTTGTCAGTACCGGAATTGGTGTTATTGCTACAATAATTGCGTCACATTTATTTTTAGGTGACCAAATTACACTTCACAAAATGCTTTCTATACCAGTTTTACTACTAGGTGTTTATTTAGCTAATTAAATTAATCTTAATTAAAATTGAATTAAGACTAATATATTTCTTATACTCATATAACATTATGACAAACCCTCAATTTCGATTACTGAATTTCCAAGTAAAGAATGAGAAAGGGAAAGGTAAGCGTGGAAGAGATAACAAAGAATTCATTATTCAAATGTTCGGTATGAATGAATCAGGAGAAACATGTTCTATTTTCGTTAAAAACTATACACCATTCTTTTATGTAAAAGTTGCTGACCACTGGGGTAAAAGAGAAAAACGTGATTTTATACAACATTTAAAAATGGAAATTCGCAAATTAGCATTAAAAGAAAAATACAAGAAATGGGTAAGGGGACAACAAGTATTTCCGAAACCTACTGATAACGAAAGCGAACACGCCTATATTTTAAAACATCAAGAAGATTATATATCTTATTACGAAGATTCTATTCTTGAAAAAGAATCTGTAATTATCGAAAGAAATAAGTTATATGGATTTGATAATATGAAAAAATATAGATTTATATGTTTGAAATTTAAAAATACATCGGCATTAAATAAAATTAAAAATTTCTGGTACATAATTACAGCAGACCCAACTAGTTTATTCGGAAGAAAATATACGTTGAAATCACATAGATATCAAGGCGTAGATACAGAACTTTATGAAGCAAAATTACCACCGCTATTGAGATATTTTCACATTAAAGAAATCAATCCTTCTGGTTGGATTGAAATTCCCAATGACAAAATTCTTGAAAATACAAATAAAACTTTCTGTAAATATGAATGTACCGTTGATTTTAAAGATATTATTCCGCTTCCTCAAAAAGAAACACCTATTCCAGCAATTGTAGCATCTTGGGATATTGAAGCCAGTTCTAGTCACGGTGACTTTCCTGTAGCTATTAAAAGCTATAGAAAACTAGTAGGTGAAATTATTACGTATTGGAACATTCATAATAAAGAAATAAGACTAATGGGAAAAAGTAAGCAAACTACACTTGTAATTAAATTAATTAAAGCTGCTTTTGGATTTGAACAAATGGAGGATATTTCAACAGTGTTTCCAAAAAAAAAGGTATTGGAAGAAAATTTAAATGGAAAAATTACACATCTCATGACAGAACCCTTAAATTCTGTTATTGAACGGTTTCGAATTATGGAAGCACGTAGAATGAAAAAGCTTTATAGAAACAAGGCGGATGATGACGATGAGGAACTACATAATATATCTCAGAGTTGGGGAAATTATGTCAGAAAAAAAGCAACATTTCTAGACTATTTGAATGATAAGAAATGTGACGCAGGTAAAAAATTAGAAATTATTGATGAAGCTGCCAAAATTATATTACCACCGCTGGAAGGTGATAAAGTTACGTTTATTGGAACAACTTTTATGCATGTAGGTGAATGCGAACCATATTTAAATTATATGGCAGTATTGGGTGATTGTGATGAAGTAGAAATAGAAAACTCAGAAACCATTATCGAATGTTATGAAACAGAAAGAGATTTGTTAATGGGTTGGACAGAAATGATTAGAGAACAACATCCAGACATTTTGATTGGATATAATACATTTGGTTTTGATTGGAAGTTCATGTCGGAAAGAGCACAAGAATTAAATTGTATGAGACCAGAAAGTTTAGATGAGAGATATGAAGAAGAAATTTGGTTTTCAGAACTGTCTAGAAATAAAGGAGAATATTGTAAAAAGATAGAAAAAGAAATTAGAATTGCTAGTGGTACACATCAGATGATTTATATGGATATGCCTGGTGTTATACAGATTGATTTATACAATTATTTCAGACGTGAAGTAAATCTTGGCTCTTATAAGTTAAATGATGTTGCATCACATTTTATCGGTGATATGGTAAAAGATTGGGAATGGTTAGATGATACTACCGTTATTAAAAGTGGGAATCTAATGGGATTACAAAAAGAAAATTTCGTGTGTTTTGAATTGATTGGTCATTCTGTAGATTCTTATGAAGGCGGTAAGAAGTTTAAGGTTTTACAGCTTAACGAAGAAAAAGGTGAATTTATTATTGAAGGAAATATTAATCCTAGAAAAGATAGAAAACTTAGGTGGGGATTGGGTAAGGATGACATTACACCACAGGATATCTTTGAGTTGTCTATGGGTAGTTCTAGTGACCGTGCCATTATTGCGAAATATTGTTTTCAGGATTGTAATTTGGTTCATCATTTATTCAGAAAAAATGATATTTTAACTGGAATGTCAGAACAAGCCGCTATTTGTAGCGTACCAATTGATTTCGTAGTAATGCGCGGTCAAGGAATTAAGCTTTTGAGTTTCATTGCTAAGAAATGTCGTGAAAAAAATACACTTATGCCTGTTGTTGAAAAACCAGAAGGAGATGGGAGTTATGAAGGTGCTATTTGTTTGATACCAAAAACTGGGTTATACGTTGAAGACCCAGTGGCTGTTAATGATTATTCGTCACTATATCCTAGTTGTATGATTAGTGAAAATATATCACACGATAGTAAGGTTTGGACAAAAGAATATGATTTAGAAGGTCAACTGTTATCAACGTGGGGTGAAAGAAAGAAGGATGGAACATTTAAATATGATAATCTGGAAGGCTATGAATATGTTGATGTAGAATATGATAGATATGAATGGATAGCCCCAGAAGGCAGAAAGAAAGAAGAAAAAGTTAAGGTTGGTACTAAAGTATGTCGGTTTGCTCAATTTCCAGATGACAAAAAAGGTATTATGCCAGCAACGCTACAAGGACTGCTAGCAGCAAGAAAAGCCACTAGGTCGAAGGCAAAATTTAAAACAATCACTATGAAGAATGGCGATGAACATATTGGAATGCTATCTAAGAATGATGATAAATATACAATTACATATATATCGTTGGAAAATGAACGATTAAAGAAAACCAATACAGTTGTTAATGTCGCAGATGTTGAAGATATTAAAGATACTTATAACTCATTCATGAAAAATGTATATAATCAAAGACAATTATCAATTAAAATTGTTGCCAATTCATTATATGGTCAATGTGGAGCAAGAACGAGTTCGTTTTATGATATTGATATTGCTGCTTCAACAACAGCTACAGGTAGAAAGCTGTTGATTTATGCGAAACGTGTCATTGAAGAAGTTTATGGTGATACAGTTTGTGATACGAAATATGGACCAGTTAAAACAAATGCGGAATATATTTATGGTGATACGGATAGTGTATTCTTTACATTTAATTTGAAAGATATGGATGGCAATAAAATTACCGGTAAGAAAGCATTGGAAATTACTATTGAGTTGGCAATTGAAGCTGGTGAAATAGCAAGTAAATTCTTAAAACCACCTCATGATTTAGAATATGAAAAGACCTTTGACCCATTCTTATTGCTATCAAAAAAGAGATACGTGGGTATTCTATATGAACATAATCCTAATAAAGGAAAAAGAAAAGAGATGGGAATTGTGCTGAAGAGACGTGATAATGCTCCCATTGTTAAAGATGTTTATGGTGGATTAATTGATATATTGATGAAATCGCAAGATATTCCAGCAGCAATTACATTTGTTAAAAATTGCCTTCAAGATATAGTAGACGAAAAATATCCGTTAGAAAAATTAATTATTACAAAGAAATTAAACTCGTTTTACAAAAATCCTAAGAGTATTGCTCATAAGGTGTTAGCAGAAAGAATGGGCAAACGAGATCCTGGTAATAAACCATCTGTTGGTTCGAGAGTTCCTTTTGTGTATATTCAAACAAAAGATAATGTAAAGCTTCAAGGTGATAAGATTGAAAGTCCAGCGTACATTCGAGCAAATAATATTAGACCAGATTATGGATTTTATATTACAAATCAAATTATGAAACCAGTACAACAGGTTTTCGCATTGATATTAGAACAGATTCCTTCGTTTCGCAGAAAGAAAGCAGCGTTTAAACGCAAGTGTGAATATTTGAAACAAGAATTCAAAAGTGACCCAAAAAAATATCAGAAAAAGGAAGAACAGTTGCGTAATAAAGAAGTAAAAGCACTATTATTTGCTGATTCATTGAGACAAGCAGATAATATTAAAAAAGGTCAAAAATCAATTAAAACCTTCTTTGGTTAAACATGACTCCAGCCATTTTCCCAATCTTCGTCATCTAGATAATGCCCATCCTCTTTGTCACCATTTATAAAAGTATAATTTTTTTTTTCATTAGTTGGGGGCAGATTCAAGCATTCCTCTACAACATCTTTAATTTCATTCATTGTATATTCTATATACCATGCTATATTTATCACTAATATATTACACATGTCACAGTAGGTCATATTATATATAATTAACAAATTAATTATATCTAACAATATTGGTGAATTTTAATTAGCAACCACCTTTACGACAAGGGCATTGGCCAGAAGGTCCTCTACAATTACAGTTAGCATTTGAACTATCAACATTCTTGGGTCCAGGACCTGGTTGACATACATTATTACCACCAGCATTTTTATTTTGTTTCATGATTCCAAGTGATAACATGCTTCCAATTTGGGGTTTTGGCGCGGTCCATCCTTGACCACCTTTGAAACCAGTAGGGTCGGTTGGCTTTACAACTTTACCGTAAATATTATAGAATTTTGAGGATTGTCCTTTACCTCCTGCTCGTTTGTATACTGCATTTCTAATTCCTTTACCTGGCATTATATATAAACGAAATAAAA